>Ga0214542_1001062_pt1 | contig 55047 bp, 22 predicted proteins | sample CNSS1metaG_FD_160096 | JGI IMG/M metagenome (GOLD analysis project Ga0214542, IMG submission 160096) | Root nodule microbial communities from cowpea collected in UCLA plant growth center, Los Angeles, California, USA - CNSS1 | ecosystem: Host-associated > Plants > Roots > Nodule | place: USA... | reverse complement strand
ATAAAAAAAAAAAGTATATTTCATTTTTTTTTTTTTTTCTTGCTTTGTTATTGTGTTTTTTTTTTTCCAATTTATATATTTCCTTGACATAATGAACAATAATGGATTATAAAATGACTAAGATTACGAAGACAAGAAATGACTGAGTCAGAATTCAGAGAAAAGAAGAAAATGAGAGAAAGACAAAATCAGAGAGAAAACATAAAGACTCCGTTTCTTACTTTCTTTCATACAGAGAGAGAGAGAGAGTTGTTTGAAGACTTATGTGATTTGTTATAAATGTAAAAAAGGTTGGTGGGACCCATATGGTTAACATTCACCATATGAAACTGTGCGTTTTGCATGAAAGCACAGATGACTCGTGTTCAAATTTTCCCTTACTTCAATTTATAAAACTATTTGGGTTAATGTTGTTTATAGATCATCAACTAACTGGATTTTCTTGTTATTTATACTACTAGTGGTGGGCTTTTCCTAGTTTTTAGGCTTTGACCTTGGCCCATTCGCTCTTGGCCCAACTTATCTTCTTCTTAATGCAAATTATAATGCAAATTATCTTGCTAGTTTTCCTTAATTACTATGCTAAGTGAAGCATCACCAGTGTTAACCAAAGGGCTTTCACAAGGTATGGTCTGGCTTATTTTGGCATGTATGGCATTAGATTATTTATTATCTTCAATAGAAATAATTTAATAATAGTGTGAAATCACTGGAAAAACCTGAGTGTCAAATGGATCAAACTCGATAAAATTAATTTAATAGTTCAACATTATCAACCATGTTGAACTAAAAATAAATAAAAATTTAACAAGAACTCGGTTTAATTCAAGTGACTAAAATCCAATAATAATAAGAACATAAAAATCCTCTAAAAAATGCCAAACAATATAAAAGTAAAAAAGACTATAAAAAGTAAAACTATATTACAGGAACTTAAAATATATTTAAACCTAAAATGAACTAATTTTTTTTTTCTCTTTTATCGACTAATCTAAAAACATATCTCGTTTTCTACTTCCTCTCTTCTTCAACCAATCAAAGCAACTGTTGTAGATTTGGTGGGTAAAAATTGAACGAGATTGTCAATCAGTAGTTCAAGGTTCGGTACAAACAATCCTCGGGACACGAACATCCTCAAGTATTTTCCTACGACAAACTCATAAAATCTCTGGATGCACACTTCTATTGTTTTAGAACTCTAGTAGTCTACTGTACTACAAACTTTCTTCACTCGCACATCTATTTGGAAACATGGTATCACATGAATATCTGTGTTGTTTTGTTGTACCACATACAAATAAAGTGGCTAGAACAGTAATGGTCATGCCAAGCCATCACTTCCAAAATCATTTTCTTCAATCTCACTTCCATCATAGGATACGGAGTTGTTATTTACACTTGGTTCAGAGCTGGTAGTGCTGCTTGTGGCAAGTGGAGAATCGGAAACACTCACTGTCCTGCTCTTTGAGGAACTACCTGATCTCACACTGTACATAGAGGATGCTGGAATGCTTGTCACAAGAGGCCTCAGATTGCCCTGGATGCTTCTCCTTATGTCCTGTGGAACAAAAACCAAGCACACACTACAAGTTTATTGCTGCATAATGTGTATCATCACTTTAAGTGCTGTTTAAAACTGTAATCTAATTCAGATCCTGTCAACATTTTATTACAAGTTGTAACATACTTCCACTAAAGATTAAGAATCTGTAAGCATTAATATCTTTCTTGTGATGTTATTGTGTTCATCAATCAAAACTTCATAATCTAACTGATTTCAGATCAAACATGAGACATGGAATAAATGGAAGACATACCATGTGTCTCATAGCCATATCCAAGGACTTCTTTGAAAGAGTAGTTCCGAATCCGGAGGTACCAGAAGATGATTTTCCGTAGGCATTGTCACGAGAAGAATGATAGTCATCATGTTTTGGGGGAGCCAGCTTCCTCATGTTCACTACTCTCTCAACCATCTTTGTCCCAATCACAACTGGGCTTTCATCATTAGCATCGGTGAAACGAGCTCTGCTCAAAACTTGCATAGAGGTGTGATTATTGTGGACCAACCCTGTTGAAGTTCTTCCTTTGGTAGGGGTACTTGCCTGCCTTCTAGATTTTCCATTGCTACTGGTGTCAACAGAAGATGATCTAGAATTTGGTGCTGCAGGCCTAGTCCTTGTGGCTGAAGCTGGTCTATCTATCAATGATGTCTTCAAATTTGGAGGAGCATCAAGAGAGAAACCAGGCATTTGAGAGGGTTCCCAGGGTCTAGATCTGACCGATGGAGAGCTTCCACGTGATGGCACTGGATTCTTAGCAGCTGGAGGGCCAGGGCGTGCCTTTGATGCTGATGAAGGCCTAGAAGGAGGAGCAGATACTCCAAATGCCTTTGATGGAGTTGATGATCTAAGTGTTGGTGTTGCTGATCTTTGAGATGTCTTGGGGGGTGCCAAGGAAGGCCTTGCAGTAGTAGGTGTTGAGGATCTGGAAGTGGATCTTGTAGGAGTGGAAGATCTCACTGGTGGAATTGATGCTTTTGCAGATGTTAAGGTAGCCCTGGAGGTAGGTGTAGAGGGCCTAGAGGATTTGGCTGTTGAAGGTAATGTTGGCCTTCCAGAGGGAGTTGAAGATCTTGAAGTGGCTGGGGTTGGAGCTCCAGATGAAGAAGGTTTCCTACCAGATGTGAAAGAACCTATTCCTGGCACTGATGCATGATGCTTAGAAACTACATTGCTTCTTGAAGCAGGTTCTACTTGGATATTAGAGACCTGAGATACAGGACACAACATAAGAAGAAAGTGGAAAGCATTTTATCAGTTAAACCTACCAAAAAAGGAGAATACATTACTAGCAAATGAAAGCAAGATGCTAGCAACATAGTCTCTAAAACAGTATTTTAACCAAATGCTTTATTATTAGTTCAAGTTTATAAGAAATAACAAAAAAAGATGAGCCTCACTTCTGATTTAATGAATTTTACATATGATTTCGTAACTTCAAATAAATTTCAACTAATAACAGACAGAATTGTGTAAACATAGTCTATGCTGTGAGTATGAGCATCCAACTAATTGATATGGTTTAGCAACATCTAAAAGTCATATACAATGGTGCTTACCCTAGGTTTCAAAGCTGCTGGGCGAGCATTATGAGTCTCATGTTCACTCTTCACTGATATTTGTGATTCTTTCTCTAAAGTAGGAAAAAGAGGTGAATCTGGTGGCGCAAGAAGCCTGATAACAGAAAACTTCTAGTCAATACAATGTAATTATGGTGGACGAAAATGGTAATGTAATACAGATGCAGAAACTACGAATAAGGTAAAATACAAAGGTGCTAATATATGTGTTATGCAACTTGGTTCTTTTCAGTATTGCTATAGAATAGCATACCAGAAAAGTCGAATAAACGAAAGGATGAATGCACTGTGCAAAAGATATATACTTCATTTCTGATTCCTCTTCTAAAGGTTTGCATTTGAAATCATAAAAGATTAAGATTAAGGTGATCATAGATTTTCTTTTCTGCGAACTGGCATCAATGCCAGAAGAAGACGCGTGAAAAGTATTGTGATCTGTTTCTTAGGAGAAACTTTCAGCTCATATTCAAGCATGCACTAAAATTGGAAATTACAAAGCTCCATTGATTGCAAGCAGAGTGTGATTAACAGATAAAATATTTAAGAAACAAAATAATTATGAATTAATTTATCCCGGGTGGTTGATAAGAACAGGAACATAAAGGTGGAAGTTGGAGTTAGACGTGCAACCAAAACTTGTCATTGAAAAAACTGAAGAGGATTAGAAGACTTTTCAGCTTCGAATGGGGACAGCTGAAAAACTCAACTATGCACTTTAATCATCCTAAAAAATTCGCGAATCATGGAGTTTCACCTTTGCTATTATGACAGCTTCCATCTATCTAGACTTGAGGAATTTCTCTACATCAGATTATACACAAAACGAAATGCTCAAGAAAACCTTGGTTCAATTAATTAGAATATTCAAGATCTATAAACTCCTAAGTCCAAATCACGCACCCCACCAGCAATCAAAAGTTGAAGTCGAAGATTACCATTCATAGTCAGACTTGTCATTCTCTGAATTCAAGAACTCTTCAAGCCCATGCTTCCTCGGTGGCACCGAAGAAACGATCTTAGAATTCATTGAGCCCCCATGATTGGATTCTGTGGTCAAATAACATGACACAGAAAGGCATCGTTAATAATGGATTATAGAACACAACAAGTGCCACAAAAAACATGATACGAGTAAAACATACCCAGATTGGACAAATCAAGTTCTTCAGAGGTTTCAAGGAGAAGAAGGTTGTTTTTCTCATTCTCTTTCTCTCTCCTCCTCATCTCGAGGAACAAAGAGAGCTCCTCATCTCTCTCCTTCATCACCATCACCTCAGCTTCTGTTCTCTCTAGATGCAAAGGAAAAAAAAAAGTCACGCTTAGATTATCCCTTCAAGCCAAAAACCAAGTGGAAATCACCAAAGCCTCATACTTTCAGCCAAAACTTAATGATTGAAAGCCTAAAAATTGACATGACGAAAGATGATCCAAAAGGGTGTGGTAAAAAGGCACCAACAACTATTAATTACCGTTATGCAAGGAAATAAAATATGGGTCAGCACAGAAAATTTCTGCAATAAGCTTAAGCTAAGAACTCAGCTAGTGTTGGAGGAAGAGTTGAGTCACGTGGAGAAGGAGGATTGAGTGGTGTCTGTTTCCGTTGGAAGAGGAAGAACCTATTTTTATTCGAAACGTTCGATTTGGTGATTGATGAAGTGCCTTGACAAGGTTGGACGTTGCAGTTGCAATTGCTTTGCAACTTTGTCTGGTTGGCATTCAGATGTTTGAAAACGGAAGACATGTAATAATAAAAACAAAAGATTTGAATTCAATTTCTGAAAGGTTTATTTATTTGTTTCGCTGACACAATTAATGCCTTTTATTAAAATATTTTGCTTTGATTCTATTTTGCTTTCTTAGAAAAGTTTGTCCACTGGTTTTGAGACTAATGACGATGCTGCCATTTGAAATGGTAGAAAATTAAACACAAATTATTTACAAGATTTCTTTATAACTTTATTTTAATATTAAAGTTCCATAAAATCTATATTTTAATAATTTTGAAGTTAAAGAAATATTTTCTTTTTAAATTTTTATGATTCAAAATTTTATTTAAGATTTTAGAATATTAATATAATGTGAACATGTTTAAATGAAATGTTATATAAGATTCAAAATTTATTTTTATGAAATTAGTTATGATAGTTGAATTGGGTTGGGATGACCTGATGTATTTATAATTGGTAGAAAATTAAATTCAACAAGCAATTTAAACGCACCTGTGATTTCAAAGAAGAAAATGTAATCTAAAGACTATTATTATTTAATGGAAGAAATGTTACCAAACAAAATCAATGGTCTTTACATCTCATACATGTTTTTAATAAATCTGTCTTTTTATCTATTTGTTTAAGAAGATAAAATATAATTAATATTTTATTAATAATAAGTGTGGAAAATATGCTTAAAAGGATCATAAACTTATAAAATACAAAACAATTTTTCTTCCAAAAAAATAAAAAATAAAATAGACAGATAATAAAGAATAACATGAATGTTGGCTTAGATTAAACCGTACGAAGGGAAATAAATACAAAAAACACGACGGGACATCTTCTTAGAACTTTCAAAAATTTATTTCAATAATATATAAAGAAAAATTTACACCGACAAAAGCTTTTAAATAATTTAATTAAATAGTAAAAAAAGGTAAGAAAATAAAAAAGAAAAAAAAAATCGACTAAACTGTTGATGTAATGAAAAAACAGAAAAAGAAAACCGTGAAAAAGAAATTGTAAACATTTATGCAACAACGACATTATTCTCATGTAAATAGCCTGTAAATAACAACTACATGCCCATAAAAAGAGTAAAATTGTAAAACTAAAACACAGAAAATGGGCTAAAAAACATGTGACAATTGAGTAAATAATTATGAATAAGTATATGTACTATTAATTAAGAGTTGACATCTAGTAATTTTTGTATAATTAAGGTACGAAACTTGTTAACAAAAAGCTAGGGTGAGATTCATTTGTTTAGGTATCTTTTACCCTATTCTTAGTGGTTTGCATAACGTGCCAAACTACGTTGATTAAAGGCGAGTCTTTTATTTTTATTATTGAATAGCGATGACTCTTTTAATCTGAAACATGTAGGGCATTATCATTCCAAAATAAAATGAGTTCACAGAAAAAACAAATGCATGCACCTATGTACTAAAAAGTGAAAAAATAAAAGAAGAGAACAAAAAACATAAATTCTGTCCTGTTTGTAATTGCATAAAAAAGTGTGAATTACAATTACTTTTGTCCTTGTTGCCATTTCTTCACTAAGCATTACACAATTAGTTGGTATTTGCCTATAAATATGCTAAGTGCCCACAACACATTTTTATACCATCTATTCTTTCAAATAAAAAATCATATGAATTGAATGAATCCATTAATTAATTATTTATTTATTTATTTATCATCTTTGTCTTACAAACAATAAAAACATGAATGAGAGAGGTTTCATGTTAAGAATTTAAGTGTAAGTCTAAGTCTACATTGACTAGAAATGAGAAAGTAGAACATTATATAAGAATAAAGACTCATACACTCATTGCCGTAAGATTTTGAGTTAAGAGTGGTGTTAATACTTTATGTAATTCGGCTAAGCTCTCATTAGTGTTTGTTCTCTCAAATGAAACTCTCTTTATAAACCTAATAAATGGTATCAGAGCCAATGGTTAAAACCAACTCAAACGAATGCAATATGATCTTAATATAGACAAAAAATAACTCAATAAATCATAATTAAATTAAACTGTTGATAATTTTAATATTATAATAAAACATTTTAAATCTAAATAAACTCACTATTGATAATTTTAATATTATAATAAAACATTTTAAATCTAAATAAACTCACTAAACCAATCGATAAGACGAATTTTACTCTAACTTCTATTCTCTAAAATAATTTTATCTCCACCATAGAAAAAAAGACTTTTTGTATTATATTATATATATATATATATATATATATATATATATATATATATATATATATATATATGGTGTATAAAAAATGGACAAAGACATTCTCCGATGCACATCACCACATGTAGCATCAATGTTATGACTCAAATGAAGTGTATATCAATAGTTTAATGTTGTTGTCATCTAGAATGATTCAAAATTGAAATATGTTAATTGAGTGGAAATTCAAAGTTGGGGGGTAAGACGGTAAGATGGGAGTGGCACATTTAAAAAATGGTGATGGGTCAAAGATGAAACGTGGGCTGTTGGATTCCTCGAGATGTAGGAAAGAAAGATCGGACGGTGGTGATGGGAGAGAGAAGATGGGTCCTCGTAAATCGTGCGGTTCAAAATTTGGATTAGAGGAAGACGCTCCTCTGTGATTGTGAGGGTCCCATTGAGAAGAGTTTGCAAAAAACATTTATGATTGGCTCTGAACTGCTCAACCATCATCACTGAATCAATGCCCCCACACACTGCCAGGTTTCATCACCCATCATAAATATTTTTATTTTTCATTTCAAATGTTTTCAAAAATATATTATTATTTGTATTTTAAAAATAATTACACTTTCATTGAATCTTTTAATGTTTTCATTTTTAAATTATATATATTATTTTCTTTGGATAAGTTATTTTGTTTAAATTAATTTATTTAATGACTATTAATCAACTTCTTTTTTAAATTTTGAATTTTTTTGTTTATGTGAAGTTTAAAGATAGGTAACAGAAGTTAAAAATAATAAAAATATAGATCATAAGTTACTTAGAAATATCTTATAATTTATAAATGATAAACATCCAACATAGATTATTTTAGAACAACTTATTAAATACTTTTGTGTTAATCAAACTAACTTATTAATCACATTCTATATATACTCTCAATTCAAATAAAATTATAAAAAAAAGTTCATTTCTATTATTATAAAACATTTTTGTAAATTTCAATTTCTTTAGATGTGCCGTTAATTAATTTTGTATTTGTGTGGAAAAAAAATTACAGTTGTTTAGAAGTTTTTGTTCCATATAAGTAATTTTAATTACCTTTTTAAACATGTTTTTTTATGTACAATTTGATTCTTAAAATGTATTATTTGTGAGGTAGATTTTTAACAGAGTAAATTACGTTTAAAAAAAAAACTATAAGTATTATGAGGTGGTTCTTTTTTTTTTTTTATATTAAAAGTTGTGCACCCTCTTTCTCTACATATTTGAGTGTATAATCTTTATCCATTTTTAACTTTTTGTTAAAGCTTTGCTAAAACAAAAATTTTCAATCCTTTCTCCATTGAATGTATTTTTGAAGCCTTTATTTAACAACAACAAATTTAGTTGTATTGTGACTTTTTAAAGTATTTACTTTCTCGGAACTCCTCGCCAAGAAAAGCTACATTGATGTAGGAAAAGTGGTTAAAGAATAACTTGGTAAGTTAAAAATATTAAAGTTTATATTTTAAGTAAAAATAGTTTGAAGAATATTCTTATTGATGCTGAGATAATTGCACTAAACTACGTATTTTAACAGGAAAAGTGAATAGAATATAGCACTCAAGTGTTTTAGAATAAAGAAAATATGTGATCTACTTTAACATTGATAAATAAATTGTTTGTTTTTAACATAAGAGAAGTTATCATAATACTAATATCTCCCAAAGAGAACCAATGTAATTTACTCTCCTTAAAAACTCTTATTTGTTTTAAAAAAAATCTTTATACTCAATTGACAACATTTCATATGGTAAAACAATTAACAAATTAATATTTTTGGAGACTATTTTGTTCATAAAATAATTTAGAAATTAGAATAACAAAAATAATATATTTCAAGTCATTGGCTAAAATAAAAGTTCCACATAACTTTTTACGTTTCTCTTGTTTTAATATAAAAGGAAAGTGATGGATAAAGGTGGAATGAAAATACTTAAAAACACTCCTTTTTCTTCTTTTTGATTAAAATTTTCGCTACATTACTAAAAATTACTCTTAATTACCAAACGAGCAAAAAATTTCGGTTTATAAATGACTTTTTTTTACTATCAATATAAGATTAATATCACGATCAATTTATTCATCCACCCACACCAATAAATAATTTCAATAAAAATGGGATGACAATCGCGTGGGATAGGATGTTTAATTAGTTAGGCTTATTTCATGCACATCTTTATACTATTTATTCTTAATATTAATAGGTATGAAATTTTTATTTTATTTTATTTTCGTCTTTATTTTGAGAAACCAGTATATTTTTATGATAACAAATAAAAATCATAACAAAATAATTACGATATTATCAAATATTTAATGTTAGTATAATATACATTTTTTTATTAAAGTTAAATATTAAATATAAAAAAATCATAATTGTATAAATATCAAATAATAATCAAATAAATATCAAATAAGAACATAAATAACAATTGTATAAATATCAAATAATTAAAAAAATATTATGTGTATATTAGAAATAACTAAGGAAACTAAGTATCAAATAAAAGTCAACACAAATTTATTTGTTAGATTACCTGATAAATTAAAAGATGTTTTAATAATTTAAAAAGGGAACGTGTATGAGGATGAAAATAAATATCAAAGTGGGGACATGACATATATTTACATATTTATCCTTGTATCCTATTTAAAATGTCGACTACTATCCATTCTCATACTTGTATCCCGTAAATGTAGGAATTCAACTAAAAATTAGAACGAATTTGAACAATACCACTAACACAAAAAAGACTGTTAACATATGTTATTTTAGGCTTTTGATATTTGCTGAAGGTCCGACATCATAGTGGAAGACATTAAATTGATGTCTGTTATTTTGTAACAAACGTTAATTGACATTTGTTATAGGGATAACAAACGTTAATTTAATGATTTTTTTTCTTAATTTTGTGTCAATATTTTTCTCCACCCATGAAAAATCAATATAATATTCAAGAATACACCACAAGAAATTTCATAATTTTCTAAGTACTGCAAGTATCTTAAATAAAGCTATAAAGTATGGAAAATGGGTGAAAAATACTACGAAAACAAAAAACATACCTTAGAATTTGTGACCAATTTGAAGTTTTTCATCCCTAAATCTTCACAACTCTGAATTTGTGAACAATATCTCAGACCTGAATACCCTACATTTGAATACAAAAAAAAAAAAGAGTCAAAATGCAAAAACACAACCTTTAGAATACACGTGAAGGAACAAACCAACCTTAATATGAAATGCAATCGTGGACAATGAAAGTTTGAGTCCAAACGAGCACTACACAATAAGATGAAGTGATATGAGTTGAAGAACTTCCTTCTAAAGTTTGTCATTGTCGTTGCACTTTGGAGGTTTCCCACAAATGAGAAAGAGAAAGGTGAGGGCGTTGACCCAATTTCTGAAATTTAAAAGGCAAATTGATGTCGGGCCTTCTCAAAGCAGACATTAAAGGGCATTAGACCTAGGGCCAACAGACATTAAAGGAGGTTGGACTACCTATGTCCGGCGTCAAATTCGAATTTGACGTATGTTATGAGGGCATACGACGTCAATTATGACAAAATTATTTACAAAAAATTCCAACGCACATTTTTAACGTTGAATTCTTTTACATGTAATGTGAAATTGGTGACGTTATAAACTCATGTCGAATGCTGAGCCGAGTTGGTCTAAGTTAGAGGTTAAGACGAGTTAGTCTCGGTTAGAGGTTGAGATAGGTTGTTGTGGTCAAAGGTCGAGATGAGTTAACCAGGTTGAAGGTCGAGACAAGTCGACCCAAGCCAAAGTTCAAGATGAGTCGATCTGAGCAAAATGTTAAGGTGAGTCGACTCGGGTGAAGGGTGGGGTCAAGTTATCTCGGACCCAAGGTCTAGTCGAGTCATCCCAGGCTCAAGGTCTAGTAGTGTCATCAAAGTCAATAAGGACCCAAGTTGAGCTAAGTCAATTTGGGCCCAAGTAAAGCCTAGTCAGTCCTGGTCCAGGTGAACTCAAGTAAGATTTGACCAATGTTGAGATACGATGACCCAAACTTAAGTAAAGCCGAATTAACTAAACCTAGGTTGACATAAGTTGGTTTGGCGCTAGATTGTGTTGAGTCGGTCTAATCTATGTTTAATAGGTCTAATAATATCATATCTAATTAACAAAGTGGATTCAATTTAAATTATATTAAACAATTAAATCTAATTTAAATGAATTTAGATTATAGATATAATATATTTTATTAAATTTAAATTGTATCAAAATATAATTTATGACCGCCGTTGAATATAATATTTAACTACTCTTTGCACCTTTTTACTTTAGTTGATTTTATAAGTGTCCTTTCATCCTAATCCTTTGTTAGGATTGCATCACCTATTAGTATGCGTTCATCTTTTGTGATTAGTGTTTGATCAAGTGCCATTTCAAATCATTTTCAATGGTTCCTTACACAAGCTTCTAACGAGGTTTTCGTGAAGAAGTTCAATATTGGAAAGATAACGGTAGTGAGTTCATTTTTCACATATGACGGTGCTTAACAAATTGCGTGAAGGTGCTCAAACTTCTCAAAGGGTAATGAGAAAAGTATGGGCAGAAGGGAATTTCATTTCCCAAAAGACCAACTCATGGGTGTTCACAAAACTCTATGTCAAAATTAAAAAGTGCATAAGTAGAAACATAACACACATTTCATTAAGGTTGAGATTTGTAGATTGATACAACTTTTACTTTGTTGCTTACAAAGATGGAAAAAGGGTTTGTTGTTTTCTTTTACTTAGTAGTGCCACAAAGACACTTGCATACTTCCACCTCCTACTTAGGGAAATATTTCATGAAAGCAAAACTTCTGAAATTTAAAACAGATTGAATTCAACATTTCACAAATTAAATTTTGGATGTATAAGTTTTGTACATTTAGTTTTTTTTTTTTTAAATCCCTTTCATTCTATTATTATACCAAGTTAGTAGACAATATAACAAAAAAATGTTCGTGAAAAAAAAATGATAGGCGTTACAAGTTTTTATAAATCGATTCTAACAGTTAAATGCAAAGAAAAAGAATGGAAATATTTGATTTGAATGTACAAACTTACATTCTAAATTTAAAGATATGTGAATCAAATGGATTTACTGTAATTAAAACCAAATTTTATAATAATAAAAACAATAATTTCAAAATTTACAAAAAATAATAAAAAATGTGTTGTTTCGCATAGAGTAAAATCATACCTACTAATTTACATAACCATATACTTTAGAGAAGTAAATCACTAAATCAAATTAGTATTTGAAATATAGTAATAAATTATATAAGGGAATAAAAAAGTAAGAATTAGCTATATGCTGTGTTGTCTTTTGTATTTTGAAAGAGAAAAGGTTATGAGAATTTTGACCCCTCTCAATTTCTGAAAATCTGACAGCATATTCAGCTCCATCACTTCAATAAACTTTTTGTTTCAACTTACGAACAATTGGTACAACAATTATTACTTAATAATCATCACAATATTTTTCCACCACCACCGTTGCTTTTAATTTTAAAATAATTTCATTTATATTTCAAAACAGTAAAAATAAATGTTTCAGTTCAAATTAGGATGAATATAGACCTTTTTAGCCGGTTTAAGTTTAACCTACAAAAACCCATCTTCTGAAAGGGTCAGAAAAATAAATATATTTTAAAAAAAAATCTATATCTAACTCACAAAGTACGTGGTTTCACCAAATTTTCTTTTTGTGATGACAAATACACATAAACTAAATGGTATAAAGAGAGTTTTAGCAGTTCAATTATTAACAAATTCAAATATTTTATCTCCGTGACATCATTTGTATTTGGGTTCCGGTTTTTGAAAAATATGTATTAAGTATAAAAAGCTAGATTCTTACATTTTTCATGAAAATATTCTTTTGAGAAACTTGGTCAAAAGCCATCTCTAGAAAACATGATTTCTGATACAGAAAACATACTTTACCAACTTTAAACTTCTAAAAAAACCAAATTACTCTTTTATGAAACGTGTCCTCCAAGAAAAAATATGCTTGAAGCCATTGATTCGTTAACCTAACTATCAAATAGAACTCAACTTTCACAAGCACTGAGATGTGCATTGCAAATATAGTGGTTCTAAGCTGAGGAAGAATGTACAATTTAAACATGGAATGAGCAAATTTTCAAATATCATCTGCATCACTTGATGCATGATGAACTTCTTGAGCTTCCATGTAGATGCTTCCATCCGATCCCAAAACCTTATACCTACTCAATAATAAAGCCCTTTCCATCAAAATGTGAACTAAAAGAAGTTATCATTTTTCAAAAAACAGAGTTTTAAATGCAGTTTCTTATGAGTTTTTCATGTTGTTCTTCAATAACATGTAGAGTGTGCCTGAATATAGATTAACTAACTGGTTACCTTTCAAGGATGAACTTTCCTTCTTTGTACTTCTGACTCTTCTCGTAAGCAGCTTCCTAGAATGAAACAAAGTAAAACATATTGAGAACAGAAGTTTTTGATAAGTAAAAGGTAAATAGCAAAACATGAGCTTTAGAGGCTAGTTCTTACATATTTCCATCCAACAATGGACCCACATACAACACAGAATAAGTCAACAACAGTGTGCAATCCGGTTATCATCATCCGTTCTTCTTTCTCTCCAATTGTCACATTCACACTGTCATAACATAGATTAACAAGATGTTATTTGAAGCATTCCTATACAACAAATAACTTATAACCTATGTAGCACGAATACTAACAGATATTGGACACGACACGGACAGATCAACATGTGTAATCTCCAAAATGTAGAACACGAGGACATGGATCTATATATATATTAGATCATTATGTATTTACATACTCATAATCATCTATAAACTAGATTAGTCAAATATAATAAACAAAACACATTGTCAACTAACAAAAAATGAATCTAATCTATTTATCTAATGTCCAAAAAATGAAAAGTAGTGATCATATAAGATTTGTTCCTTATTTCTATAATCATAATGGAAACTTATGTAATAAATTTACAAATTTGTGTTTTTTAGAAAATTATTGTATTTGTAATTACTAACATTATGAAGTCATGTCAAAATCATGTCAAAAACAAAAAATATCTCTCAAATTAGATACTTCACCGATACATGTATTGTACGACGTGTTTCGGTGTCCATTACATATCGGACACGGGACACACCGTTTATGAGGCGTGTCCAAGCCTCCTAGCTTCTAACAGTTATCTTAATTTTTCAATTTTCATCTGGTGCAATTGGAGAACTGCTACATTCAAGATTTGGAAAGAAACTTTTTTATAAAAAATATTGCAAATTCCACACCAAAGTAACTTTAAAGTTTTGATAAGAAAAAAAGAAATTATCAGTAAAAGAAGGGGTATGATACCAGAGCCATCATGCATTAGTATATTGGCTATATACATAATTCACAACAATCCTACAAGAATAAAGGTTCTACATCCACACCAAGTAATGCCTATGTTAATGTGGTAGCGATGAAGTTAAATAACACTTACACTTTATCAAAAAGATAAGCTTTTCCATGCCTGCAATGGAAAGACTAAGAGAAGAAAAGGGGGGTTAGAATGTATACAAGTTCCAAATTTTGATCATACATTTAGTCTGCAAAATGCACTGTACAATCAAGGATTCAATTCAAACACATATTGGCAATACCTCCCAAAACAACAAGCAGAACACCAGGTAGACAAACCCAATCCCGAGTGAAAAACATATCATGACTTTGATCTTTTTCAATAAAATCATCTTGCAGTAAATCAACAAAACCTAAAGTGTTATAAAATACTTCTAATCGTTCCCAATACTTCGCTCACTTATAAAAATGACTTTTCAAAAAGTATAGCAGAATCAGGGAGAGAAAATCTTAATGATCTAGAAGTTTCATGGGAAGGTATCACATACCAATTCTTAAATAGATTCAAATCGAAACATAGTTGGCAAATAAATTATTGATTTATAAGATTTGAATACAAAGACAGATACAAAATCCACAGTTTAAACAAGTTCAGATAGGGATGTCAAATGACAAAAAGATTTTACCATGTTCCCTGACACTAGCAGCAGGATCATTCAAATATAAATGCAGAGTTAAATTAGGAAATTCCATCAAATGGTCAATTTTAGAAGCCTTTAAAGATACATATCCTATTTGAAGATGTCTTTCACACACTTCATCCTCAAATTTGTAAGAAACACTAATGAACTAGTACTGCAGATGGTTAAAAGTAGAACATCAACAAGTATCTCGAAATTGGAACCATATATAAATGTTTAGTAATTGAAAACGTTGGAAAGGAAATTCTTAAATTGTGATGTGTGTGTATTCCTAATAGACTGTTGTTTAGGAGCGCCATTCTAAGTGTTAGCATTGTTTGACACAAACACTGTTCTGAAATGCCACTGTTTTATAAACCCAACAAGATAAAATATATTAATTGGCGTGGATATCTCATCTGGTATTTTTTATCCCCCACCTGAGTTTACCACACTATGTTCTTCCATCGTCATTCTCTCTCTCGGGTGAATCACTACATTCCTCTCATTACGATCAACCAGTAAGGAACAAACTACAAAAACCTTATATAAATATATATCAACTAGTTATCAAGTAAAAAGCCACAATTGTCACTTAAAAATTGTACATTCAGACACCAAGAAATCAAATTGAAAATCAAGGGAAGGAAATATAGAGAGAAAAGATTTAAAAACCTTGGAGATAATGTCGTCATCAAGAGCAAGATGTGTTTGACAGTGTTTGCAGCTATAGAAGTTTCCTTCCAGATTGATCAAGAATGGTCTTCCCATGACTCTCTTTACACCAATCTATCAACCTGGACCATCCACAAAACAGTTAACCCAAACACTCTTTAAAAAACCACCCAGCAAAAAAAAAAAATTAAAACTGGCCAACCCAAAAACAAAAAATAAGAAACAAAGAGAACCCAGATAGAGCCAAGCCAGAAAATCAGTAAAAATTCGAAATTTAAATGCAATGTAACCCCCAAAAGCCAAAAAAGCATTAAAAAGTTAGAATAAGAAAAACGTGATTGTGAGTGAGAAGATGGGTTTTGATGGGAAGGTTACCAAGAAAGAGAAAGAGTAGAAGGGGTATTGTGAAGGGTAGAAGAGTGGTACTGCAATACAATGAATGAATATACTAATTCTGGAGGTTGTCGATTACAATGTGGTATGAAAGGGTTATGCTTAGGCCTTGAGAATGATGACACTTGTTACAAACTTTGTGTGCATGTCACCTCAATAATTAAATATTTTATGTTTCAAAACTTTCATTTTTGAATGAATAACAAGTACTTCAACAGTTTAACAGAGTAGAAGAAGAAATATTCATATCTATATTATGCAATATATATTGTTGCATTTTTAGTCACTAACAGAAATGGTTTTTACTTTTATCTTATTTTTCTTTCTTTAGCAACGTCCTTGTTTTATTATTATAAAAATATAATATTATAAAAAAAAACAATTTTGTTATTATTCATCTTTTTCATTCCTTACAAAAATACCAATATTGAATTTAATTAAAATATATTATGTTTTTATTATGACTTAGTGTTATTATAATTAACTTTTATAAACATAGCTTTAAATATGGAAAACTAATTTTTAATTAGTAAAGTGCAGATAATTTTACAATAATAACATATCAAAATCAATTACTTGAAGACTAATCTCATCATTTCTTTTTTGTGTGTTTAAGGTGTATTTGTTTTTACTGATTTTTTATTTGCAAAGGCTGAAAGAGCAAATGCCAATCGCACTTGCGGGTAATCCTAAACATATATCTCTAGCAAAATTGAGAAGATAAGGAAGAAAAGACACCTAGCCCAAATGAAATATATGGCTCTCTATGTGATGGAGGAGTGAGATTGTTTTTGGCTTGAGAAGATGAATGAACATGAAGGCTCATAATCTATTCTAGAGAACAGAGAATTGATTCTCTCACGCTTAATGATTCCAAAATACAATATGATAATCCATTCTTCTTTATCATAATTGAAGCATAATCGATTCCCCTCTCACATGACAAGCACATAATCAATTCGAAAAAATTACAATGAAATTTGAAAAAAAAAATTAGTCAAGAAAAGAATTAATTCTTTTATATTATAGGATAATGATATTTTAACCCACTTTTAACTCACCACACCAATCACCCTTATATCATCACATCACACTACACTACTAAAAAAAAATCAAAATAGATAATTGAAGGGTAATTAGAGTGATGAGTTAAAAGTGAGTAAAAAAAAATGAATCAAAATATTATTATCCTATATTATAACATATAAGAGATTAAAAGATTGATTCTCATTTCATATAAGGATTCTTTTTTTTATACATATTTTCTTTTTAATTCTACGTTTTAAGTAACCATTATTTTAAATTAAAATAATTATATTATATTTTTGTCCTTTAGATAACGTTAATTTAAATGTAATTATTTTAAATTTACAATTTTAAAATATAAATTTTGTGTACTCTAGAATTCAAAACAAAAAATGCATTCTCCATCGCACAATTTAAAATGTCTTTTTTGGAAAGAAGGTGAAGGATGGAGGAAGATGACAGTGAAGAAAGAAGAAGGTGGTGAGTGGGGGTGCCGGTAAAGGTGGAGGAAGAAAAATGTGGTAAAGGTGAAGGAAGAATAAAAGAGTGACAATAGAGGAAGAAGAAGGAGAGAAGGATGTGCATATGTTGGTGGAAGAGGAAGAAGATAATGGTAAATGGGTCATTTCAAAATTCTATGGAGTGCGAGTTTAAATGTATGGAGGTATAGGAAGAAATTGTTAAACTTTTGATATTAAATAAAAGAATGGTTTCTTGTAGGCCCATTACCAACTTAATTTCCAACTAGTTTGTCTAAACTAATTTTAAGTTCAATTCAGTTCTGACATCCCTACTAGAGATTATTATGACTAAGATCCAAACGATGAAGTACAAAGTTCATTTTCAAAAGAAATGGAATCTCACTAACAAGAAAATTGTTAGTGAGATAAGGTCATTAACACAACCAATTTGTGAAGTTATATTTTCATTAAATAAATTGTTGCTTAAATCAAATTCTGCAACATAGGAACATTTCATAGTTTCTAAGGGGATTGAATCACAAAACTGATTTGATGAGAGCTGCAAAAAGAATATTTTGTTTGGGGTTTAGGAGGTATTAAATCTGAAATCTTATGAGAAAGTCGAAAAGATTTTAATTTGGAAAAATTCCCTAATCCTTCGAGTATATGGCCTTGTATTTGGTTATAGTCGAGGTAGAGATGTACCAAATTGTAACAAATGACTTAAAGTAGAAGGAATTGAATGGTTAAGAGAATTATTTGAGATATAATCTTTGTAAACTTTTTAAATTTCCAAATTCTACTTATAAGATCAATAATTTTGTTATATTGAAGGAAGATACACGTTAAGTTCTCTAAATGACTTAAAGTAAGAGGAATTGAACATGTGAGTAAATTACTTGAGAGATATAATGTGTTTAATTTTGTCAAATTTCCCAATTCTGACCTTCCAGTTTGTTTTAATCAAGATAGAGCGATTCAATGCAGATGGGCTTGAACCCACTAGAGAATTATCATAGAGAGATAACATCTTCAATTATGTCAAGTTAGCAAGTTGCGGTGGTAATGAACCTGCAATTGGATTGCACCAAAAAATAGTGAGACTCGATTATTTTAATATTAAAATGTTTTAGTATAAATATAATGGTTTAAACGAGTTTTATTATTATAAAACACACAATTTATCTAGAAACTACTTTTTTAGAGTTCTCCGACTTCTGTTTAGGAGTTCTTCCTCTCTGTTCGTCTGATTGAAGAATCGAGACCGTAGGAATGATCCTCATAGCGAACTCTTCAATTTGGAGTGATCAATTTCTGCGATTGCATAAGTTGAGTTTCAACTCTCTTTTTTTGTCTATTTTTTGTTTCTGTTGCATGTGAGTCATCTTCTACTTGCATGCGTTCTTTTCATCATCTGTATGAGTTTCTATTGATCAGTGATCATAACAGTATGTTCTGATCATTTTTATGATATTTCTATGTGTAGATAGAGCATCTTGTGGAGTTAGTGGTGTTTGATGTTTTTAGAGCGGTTTAAGCTGGATAACATGTAAGGGAAGTTAACTTTAAGCTTGTGTTGAACTGAGTAATCTGTTATTTGTGAAATTCTCTTTGGATTGTTGGTGGTCTGAATTGATATGATTTTGGTTGAATGTTGTTATGTTTACATTGAGGTATGATTCTTGATTTCTATGATTGTTGCTTGAATTAGTAGTAATTGGGAATTTTAGGATCTTAGTCATTGATCAAATTGGTATCAACTCCATGGTTTAAAGACTATTTTAAAATAACATCTAAAAGAGAAGTGCCAATTTGAGCTATGAAATAGGCCTATAAATTGCCAAAAAGTGCAAAATTGATGTTGATATCTGATACAACTCTAAACCTCATGTGGCAGCGCTGAGCGCTCGTTTTTACAAATCGATTAGCGTTGAAAGCCACTTTCTAGCGTTGGGTGCTACCCAATTTTTCAGCACTGCGTTTTCTTGGTAAAATGAAGCTTCCAACTTCGTTAACCGTCAAATCAAGTTGAAATTTTGATAGCTAATCCTAAACATGCGATTCTTTATTTTGACTGGTGGGATATTTGTTTTGAAGTTTGTGGTTAGAGAAATAATTTTCGCCGTTTTGATGTACTTTGTGTATGTATATGTTTTAGATTGTAATTGGTTGATATGTGAATATAAAAATGTGATAAAGATTTATATGATTGGTTTATATTATGAAACAAAGGTATGTCGTGAACTCTTGTGAGGTGTTTCCTTGGGAGGAAATCCCATTGATGATGTGTTTCATTGAGGTGTGCCTTGACAATTAGTATTGTTCCATTTTGGTGCAGTTATCCTAAACTCTACTAGTTATTCATACTCACGTAGAGAAAAATGGTTAGGTGGTGAGAAAACCAGGAGGTCCTGTCATAAGGGTGGTTCCATTTTTATTATGACTGTAAAAGGGATTAACCCTGTGTGTGGTAGCTTAGGGAGAGCAAGTTATTTCATTATTTCACCATAGGTGCATGACTTCACTAGTCTGACTCAAGAGCACTTATCCGGATAATATTGAGTCTAGAAGAGTTTGATTCATAATATGATATGTTGCGTGGTTGTGTTATATTTGTTCAATATGGAATTTTGTATGCATATAGGCTATTTTATAATGCATTTGTATTCTCTTATTAAGTTAGCTTATCCTTCTTCTGTGTTCTTTCCTTTGTGTTGTCTATTTTCTTTTGCAATGACCACCTTATTATGTGAGCAGATGAAGATGCAGGTATAGTGGTACCTCTTGTGGTTGAGGCGCTATCAATTTGGGGAGTTGAGCGAGATTGGATCCTGTTAGGTATAGTTTGGTTATAGTAGGATACTATGTGTGAGATATTATTGTAATCCTATCTAATATGATTGTACTAATCTACCATATACATTGGACTATCTACTTTCAGAAATATTCCTAATAAAATATTTTAATTTTAGTAGTTTTTTTTTTAAAAAAAATTGCTAAAAATTGGGATGTTAGAAGTAGTGTGGGCTTACCATGGGCTCAACCGACGCTATACAATAATTTTAAAAAAATTATAAAGTCCCTTTTAGATGCGTGAAATTATATATATATATATATATATATATATATATATATATATATATATATATATATATATATATATATATATATATAAATGTTAAATATGTTTGTAGTCCTGTGAAAGTTGTAATTAGTCATTTTTTGAAAGTTTGACTCAATTTAGTCTCCCAACTTTAGAAATGTGTGAATTTAGTCATTTTAACCAAGTTTTGTTAAATTTATTTGATGTTTGAAACGTGTTTCTTAATAGCATTTGATGTTTGAAACATTTTCGCTTTAATGTAAGTTAAGAAACGTGAAATAAACTTTTTAAAATTTGGTTAAAAGAACTAAATCCATACATTTATAAAGATCAGGAACTAAATTAGTCTAAAGTTTCAAAGATGGACTAATTTCAATTTTTACCGAAAGTTAAGGGACAAAAAAGAAATTTAACCGAAAGGGAAAACAATGAAAAATTGTGGAATGCTTGTGAAAATTAATTAATGTTAATCAATTAATAAATAGCAATTTTAAAAAAAAGTATTATTTTCAATTTACTAATTAAACAAATGGGAAAATAAATCATTATCTTTCTCATAATAAATTGCTCTACTTCGATTTTTAATCAAAATATATGTACACATTGAGTTTATAGTGAATAATTTCAATTCAATTGATTTATCCGTGGGGAGATTGATATTTGCGCACCAAATCATGAAAAAAGTCGGGTTATATAGAGAAATAAAGGTAAACCAAAATGGTGAAGTAATTAATGTAACTAGAAAAGAAACAACAATAACATGTATTTGTTTTATTCGATCAAGGAAATTTGACTGTTCTTATGCAAAATGTTATTTCTCAACTTTGCCATAATACAGTTCATCCTTGACAGTTCAATGAAAGATGACATATGTCTTGACTCATCAATTGATGGATCAAAACTTCATGAAAAGATAAAGATAATGATAGTTTGAAACTTGAGAGTTTTTCAGCCACTTGTTGCATTGATGGCCTCATGTTTGGTCTGGAGCACAAACATAATAATGCCATTGTTATCACAAGATTTATATCTTGAGCTTCTTTCTCGAGAGGGAGAGGAAGACGTGAATCCAACAGATCTTTCACCAACATATTTTTAGTTCTTGGATGTGACAAAGAGGATATTAGCTCTCCAGGATGTTTTCCCATTAATGTTTCCAAAGTTACCACTCCAAAACTATAAACATCACACTTTTGTGTCACGCTCAATGTGTAAGCAAGCTCTGTTAGAAAAAAAAAAGAAGAAAGTAAACTCAAATTATAAAAATAAATTATTACATCAATTCTATATATTATTGATAAAAATATTATGGTTTTGTAATAGAAAATATCATTCACCTGGAGCAATGTAGCCACGGGTGCCAACTACTAAGGTTTGATTTGAAGAATCAGGATCAAGGAGTCTAGCTGTGCCAAAGTCTGAGATATAAGTCTCTAATTGTGAGTTTAACAGAACATTACTACTTGTTATATCTCGATGAACAATTGGTGGGCTACAATCATGATGCATGTAGGATAATGCCTCTGCCATCCCTTTAATCACATTTACCCTTTTACTCCAATTCAACTCCTTAGCTTCCACTTCATTACTCAAATTATAAAATAAACTACCCCTTTCCATGTATTGATACACCAAAAACTTGCACCGATTGTGGAGGCAAAAGCCATGAAGCTTTACAATATTTTTATGACGAATCTCTGTTAACATCTTCACCTCATTACGAAAACTTTTGTCAAATGATGGATTTTGAGATTCTACACGGTGGAGTTTTTTTAATGCAACAATATTACCGTTGGGTAGTTGTGCTCTATAAACACAACCATATGCGCCTGTTCCAATGCAATACTTGAGGTCAAAGTCTTCGGTTGCTTCAATGATATCCTCAAATGCAATTTTACCATCATAGTTCCATATAGAGAACAAGTCTCCGTTCTTTGTTGATATTCCTTCACATTTTTTCTTAGGAATACATCTTGAGCAATATATTGTTGGAAGGAGTACTAAGAGATTGAAGAAAATGATAGGAAGAACAATTAACATGATCATGGGATTACTTTTTCTATCTTGAGGATTTGTCTGGTTGAACAAGTGGCAGTATGTGAAATTGGGCATGTCGTTATCATCAATTAATGAGTCTTCCTGAAAAAAACAGTAATCTGGTAGGTTTGATTTTGAGTCAAGGTCTTGTGAGAAGTCAAAGGAATTGTATGAAAGGTTTATGTATGATAGAGTAGCAAGTTCCTTGTGTATTTTACCCGAAAGATTATTATAGCTGAGATCCAATCGACTAAGAACAAAACTCATTCTCAAAAGTGATGAAATCTCACCAACAAGGAAATTGTGACTAAGATTGAGGTCACTAACACAACCAATTTGAGAGGTTATACTTCCATTGAGCAAGTTGTAGCTTAAATCAACGGTATGGGGACATTTCATAGTTTCTAATGGTATTGAACCGTATAACTGATTTGACGAGAGATGTAAACAGAACACTTTGTCCATCTGCAAAAGTTTTGGAGGTAATAAACCTGAAATCCTATTATAAGAAAGATGCAAAATTTCTAATTTGGACAAATTTCCTAATTCTTCTGGTATTTGGCCTTCTATTTCGTTATAATTAAGGTAGAGATGTACCAAATTCTCCAATTGACCTAAAGTATGAGGGATCGAACCGTTGAGGGAATTACTTGAGAGATGTAATGTTTGTAATTTTGTCAAATTCCCCATTTCTGTTGGAATCCTATCTTGAAGTTTGTTTGATTCAAGATTGAGAAATTGCAAATTGATGAGTTGACCCAATGTAGATGGAATTAAACCTGATAAAGAATTCTCAGAAAGGGATAACATCTCCAACTGTGTCAGGTTACCAAGTTGCGCTGGTATTGAACCTACAATTGGATCATCAAAGCAAGAAAGAGATAATTAGACTCTTCCATTGACATAATTTATATGGGACAATGCAATGAAGAGAATTGCAATTACTTACCTTGGAGACTATTGTTGGCCAGGACAAGAGTGGTAAGGCTTGTAAGTGAGCCTATATCTTTGGGGATGCTTCCTCTGAGACCCATTCCATATAGATCCAGTTTCACTAAATTGGGGAAGGCAGTGACGTTCAACTTATGAATCCAACCTTTTGATGAAGGAATCCTCAACGGACCTCTCACAATATCAGTAACACTTCCAACTTCATTGCAATTGATACCCTCCCAATCACAATGGTCTGAGATATTTGGGTAATCATTCCACCAACCACTGTGGAGCAAAGCCTCTCGTTCCTGATTGATGGAATCAATCGCAGATGATAGCTCAGCCATCATATAGAAGGCCATAAGCAGTAAACTGCAAACACAGTTGGCCATACTTGATTGATTCAGATTCAAATGCCTCCGATAACTCATCAACTATATATATATATTTGTAAGAATGAAATTGGCAATGAGATTTGTTGGTTGGAATGCATATATAACAGTGGCCAATGAAAATATCCTTTCAAAATTCTTCTCGACCTTTTTCAGTGAAAAAATGGAAGTCCAAAGACGCGGTTTCTCCAAAAGATAAAGAAAATGTGTGTGGTGTGCATTGCATGAAGAATCTGTATTAGAAAGTGCAGTGCTGACTGATAGAATTTGTGCCCCTTCCTGCAAGTTCATTCCATGCCTTCATCAGAACGTTGCCCTTTGCATATCTCTATTCACCAATGTGGACTGGACTCTCTGCTTGATATCTTTTACTATGGATTTTGGTTGAACACGACGAGGTATGGGTAGAATCCACGTTGCTCGTAAATTTTATTACTTTTTTAGTTTTTCTTTAGATTGAGTGACAAATGAAGTTACGTTGAATTGATTCATTTGGTATAGTTTACTTTTATGTTTAGTTGCTTTTGTATTCAAAATATAAACATTAAATTTCTCTTAATTGAGAAAAGTGGGTCTGGTTTGATTCCTTTTAATAAATTAACTATGAATCAATTTTAGATGACGTCAAATTAGATAAATCAACTATATACGTGTTTATAGTCTTTGATGGTATATGTAAAACATCATGCACTCTTTCTTTCACCCCAACAGTGTACATGGTAGAAGAATTATGATAGGATTGGTTGAAGAGCGTCCATATTTGTGGAAGATAAAAGAAAATGTGTGTGGTGTGCATTGCAAGTGGAATCTGTATTAGAAAGTGCAGTGCTGACTCAGACTTTCTACCCTTCTTGCAAGATCATTTTATGACTTCATCAAAGCGTTGCCCTTTGAACATCTCAATTCACCAATGTAATTTTTTTTTTTAATGTAAGTTTTTTATTATTTGAATTTTACGTCAAAATATGATTTTTATTCTATTTTCTCTAACTCATCAATGAACACGTGCACCAAGGGGATGGAACAAGTGGATCCATGAATAAAGAAATCGAGTTAGGGATGAAAATTCATAAGTAATGGTGTTGATCACAAAAATCAAATAATAGGATGCTTAGATAAAAGTAAAAAATATTTTAAATATTCAATTCTTTTAGTAAAACTTGATTAAAATATATAAATTTATGAGATACATACAAATTAATTAATTCAATTAGTTATTATTTGTTATTTACGTTCTTAATAAACCCGATTCTTGAGGGTCAGTTTTTATTGTTTTTATTTTCCGTGTATACTTGCCATGATACTTAATAAACCCGATTCTTGAGGGTTTTTATTGTTTTTATTTTCCGTGTATACTTGCCATGATACGTGGCTTTTCTGTTTTGCTTCATTACGCATAAAAGGCTATAAAAGCCATCGGCTACTGCTCATTTTAAATAACAAGATTTATCCTTTCCTCTTCAATTCACGTTTTCTCTTTAGTTATCACAACACTTTAGTAAATAACAACTGTTTTCCCCCATCCAAGGGAACGTCAGATTCTTCTGAGTAGTTCTTTCACACCTATTATTTGAGGCACTAAACAATAGAGGTGGGATCCAAATATACAAAAACGAAAATAGCCTTATTCTATTACAGAAGATAATCTTTGTGGTGGAGTACTCTCGACACCTCCTATTCTTTGAGGAGGCCACACAACATGGGTAACCCTTCCTCGAATTAGAGCCAAAGGAATCTGCAAATTCATCAGGTCACACCAAAATTATAAGAAAAATCATTAACCATAGTCCACGTTACAGGATAAACAAAGTCCACAACAGCCAACTAGAAAATATTTTCTGTCAACGCAAACATAATAACTTCCTAACTACAAAGAGTTTGGTAATTTGACCGATATACTAGCTTAGTGTCAAGCCTAGGCGCACCAAAAGACACAGTTACTAGGCAAGCTGAGACAGTGGAATGTAAACTATTAACTTGATCTGATGGTGAAACTATTGAAAACATTAAGCAATGTAATGTAATTTAATCTAATTTAATGACCCTGAATTAATCAGAAAGACTCCTCGGCTCTACCATGCTTTAAAATAAGTGAACACAATTGCAATTGATACATAATAAATCTTCATCTTTTTCTAGCAAAAGAAGCCCAGTTAGTCAGGCTTTACCCCGTAATTATTATGAACCGTACTTTCTTCTGCTCATCTGTTAATAAAAATCTTAAGGTTTTTCTCACAATGCAATATTAAACTAAGTACGATTCAGAAGTCCTCCTCAATTTTGTATTCTCTCATTTCAAGCATTGACCCTTTACACGAGACTTATTTTCCTTGCTTCATTTTGGACATCATAACAGTATCATGCCAGAAACTCAGTGATAATAGCAACTTACCGGTCCAAATGACTTTGAATCAATGCTAGAGGCTGAGTTGTCTCCCTCAACCCAACAATGTCCTAATGGGATCTGAATCACATCGTTGTTATGTTTAGTGCCATACCATTCACCAGGTAATGCAGCTATTCTTTTGATGTGTGTCTCCTTGTGATTCGTTGGGGACCTACAAAAGTTTTAGAATGCCAATTAAAACTTAGAAAAAAAAAAACAAATAGGTGTCAAATATAGATTCTAATGAAACATAAATTGTCATAATAGTATAGATCAAGATCTTAAAATTAGCATCACTTTTAGCAAGAGCCAACCAATGAATATAAGTTACATCACAATAATCTATTAATATTAATAAGCCAGGTACAAAGTAAACCAACAACTGACAACAATTCCGACTGTGATGCAATATTAATCCAAAGACATGATAATTCACAAGACTCTAAAGTCACTTGGTAAATTATCTCCCAGACATCTTATAAAAGAAAGGAAGATACGGCATATAAATGCACATATAATTTTAAGCATACAATACTTAGAAAAGGATGGACAAAAAACAGTACCGGAAGACCACCACATCGCCATTTGAAAATCCGTACCTCAAAAGGCAAAATTTCTCAACAAAAACATAGTCATCTGCAGTGTAATTAATGGTCAAGCAACAAAATCTGAAATTGTAAAAGTAATATTTTCTTATGAACTCCTTCAGCAAGAAAAATACCCATCAGAGAACCCGATTTAGGATTTAATGTGGGAGACATAGAGCCACCTCGAACAGGAACAACTGTCCCAAAACGATCAGTCACAGTCACAGTGATGACAGCAGCTGTGACAAACTTCTTAGTACAGTTCCATAGAAAACTGGTTGACCCCATGTGTTTAGGTGCACATCTATGTCAAAAATCCACAGTCAGCAGTCAGTTTTCCACAGCACATCAATAAAAGAGCAATTGAAAGTGAAACACACTACAAAATTACAAACTACAAGAAAATATTGTACTGTTTCAAATATAAAAAATAAATAAATAAACAAACATTAACAAGAAAATTCGCACATAAAACTCAAGAAAGCAAGCCACTAATTCATTCATAATGAGAAAACCTAAGTTGAACTATATCAGAAGAATTGATATCTTCAACATGTTCAATGCCAAACCAATCTATCAAATTGGCAAGTTTCCAGAGCATTAAAGCTTAGAGGTGCGCATTCCCTTGCTTCTGCATATAGCGGGTTCCTATGATTGTTAACCCTGCGAAATGTGATCCAATAGGGACCCCCAACAGGGTTGGAAGAAATGGAACAAGTTCATCAACTGGGCATTCTGAAAATGCCGAATTGCAAGGTTCACTTTGAAGAGCCAGTGAAAGTAGCAATATTTATCACTTGTAAACTTCGGAAAACACAACGGTAACTGAGGCATTTAATCAAACACCTTACAAGCACATAGACAAAAGGACAAGTGCAAAAGCACATAAAAAAAAATCCGGTGACATTGCTGAAAGATCTTACATCAATATATGGGTACCCTTAAAAGAGAAGAGGGAGATTTAATTACCAGGCAACGAAGAGAGGAACGATGGGTGTAAGGGTAACTTCGTTTTATTAACTGAAAATGGTGTTGTGAGCTAAACAGAGAGAACGAGACTTCAGATTTAAAGGTTTTTGTTGAAATGAAGTGTTTGGGCCTATAGGTGGGTAATATACATTACACGCATGCTGCAATACCCAATTCCAAATTGTGACTAATTTCCTTAATTATAGTTCATTTATGTAGCATCTAAAAATTAATTTTGAAAATTTGTAAAAAGATTTTTTTTTAATTTTGTGTAAATAATATTTTTGTTTTATGATTTTTTTTGGAAAGTAGCAAGAAGTTGATTTGTCTCAATTTTACTTATGAAAATTATATTTTATTTCATTGTATTTTAAAAAAAAATTTACTTTGTGTCTCTTATAATATACTTTTAAAATAAAATATATTTTAATAACGTAAATAAATGAAAGGTAACTCGTTTATATAAAATCTCTAAAATATGAATTACATCCTCGTATGGTCTCAGAAATACTTTATTAAAACAAATAAATAAAAGGGCCCTTATGAGAACTAAACACCGTAAAATAACAATTTTAAAAAAAGAAAATATGTATTTATTTACAGAATAATACAATATAGTATAATTATAAATTAAAATCACAGTATTAATGTTTATTTTAATTAACAATTATAATTATATTTCGTATTAAAATACTGAATCTAAATAAATAAACAAAGTGAGTTCTTTTATAACATGTATTGCTACGAAATATCCAATACTTCTAGAATTTCACTCGATTTTTTTTTTAATTTGCATGGTTTTCGATAAAAATCCTAAAATATATTATAACTAAATTGATATTTTTTTAATATTTTTGTTTATTTATGGATGTTAATATGATATCTCAGTGACTTCATTAGTCCAAATTTTTTAGTGTTCGAGTATAGGATTTCAATTAAGTGATCTTTTATGTTTTTTATTTCTCTGTTAGAATATTTGTTTGTTACTTTTGTTAATTTATTTTACAAACTCAATTCTATTATACTAGTAAAACAATTATACTTAAAATTCAATGAAAGGGATATTTCTTAAAGAACAGTTACATATATAAGTTATAACAATTTTGAAAAATTAATGAGGATTAAAGTATATGAACAGATCACATATTTTGGAAGAATCATGAATTCCATTAAAATATACTTGTTTTCCCATAAATATTTTTAAAAAAATTATATAATATTTTCAAGAATTAAAAGTAACGGAAGATTTTTTGTGATAAATTTTAATGATTTATCACATTTTAGAGGACTAATATATTATTTTAATTATGATGAGACACTTTTTAAATCGTAAAAGTCAAATTCCTACTTTGTTTTCCTAAAAGAATGATTCTATGAGAAAGTATTAATGGAAAAAAAAAGTCTTATTTTTTAAAACATAAATCAAGCCTATGAAAGAAACATTCCCAAACTTGAAATTCACATAAAACTTGCTACCAAACTCCTAAATTTGTGTACTAATCTTTAAAAACTATCCAAAATGAAAAATAAAGTTATAATTTCGTAATTACTAAAAAAGCATTAAATTTTTCTGAGATCAAATAAATCTCATAAGTATATTTCGAGAATGGCGTTTCTTCTTTTATTTTCATTTTTAATGTGTAACTATAAAAATGATACCTTTATAAAATTGATCAACCTGAATAGTCTCATCCACCACAACAAAAAAGGCATCACAGGTCTAAACAATACCTACATAGAGAAAATGAGCATGTAGTTCTGCTTTAATTAATTACTTATATTGCTAGCACCATCCATAAAACAAAACCAAAAATGCAAAGCAAAATAAGTGTTATGGTCATGGACATGTGGAATATTTGTACTGGTGAACCCTTAACTTAATTCCATTGAAATGAGTATATAATATGGACTGTGATCACAAGGGTAACAAGTATTTACAAATGGAGAAATTCCTGCACAAACTGAGAATCATAAGTATTAAAAACTAATAGGCTTGAATGAGCTTTCTACTAATTGGCAATCACTAGCGGTGATGATATGAGATGGTGAATGTAGGATCTGGCAATTAGAGGCAAACTTTCTATGTACATGACCAATCTTTTCAAATTCTCCTTGTTGATTGAAGCCAAGTCATTGATCTCATTGCTGCTAATGTAGATCCAAAGATCATCAGGGTTTACTCTTTTGAGACTGTCTCGACAAAAAGGACAAGATTGAGATCTTTCATGCCTAAACCAATAGAAAAACAAGAATCCTTAGAAGTAAAAAAGCATGCCCTCAAATAATAACAGGTATGATAAATACACAGTTTGGCTTTTGGCAGAAATTTTGCACATTTCACACAAGAAAAATGTAGTGACCTCATATCTCTGTTTTACTTAAAGTAAAAATGTTTCTAGAGAGGTGAAACAATTATTTGACTACAAATCACTTTCAATATAGGACTCATGTGAGCGGTCACCAAACCTTACGGTAATAAATTTATGAGTCTTTATCCTTATATGATGCTTAACTTTCTTATTTTTACTCGGTGTAGGACTTAAACTCACTTGGATTTCCAACACTAAGAAACCATGACTTTTAAGATGGTTATCAGAAATCCTTGTCTCACGTTAGATTCATGTTCAACATGTCTGAGAAGGTGTAATCTATCCAAAACAAACACAAACGTAATTATGAAAAGTATTCTGCTCTAAATTGTTGTATCAATTCACTTACCAGTCCTGGTAGCATTCCATACACATTGAATGATAGCAGTTGGGCAATACAACCATGCTATTCATCTCCAAGCAAATACCACACTCTTCTTCTCTCTCGATGTCAGCTTCAGAAAGTTTTCCTTTGCTTGTCAAATCTTTAAGCTTATACTTAGTAGCACATAAATGTTTTTGTTTTCGGTCTTCAACATCAGTGATTCCTCTGTGAAGTTGCAATAAAGAGGGAAACACCACACCTGTTATTATAGTCAGGGTGTAGAAGTAATCACATTTGGATTGTGAAGCACTTTTCCAGAAAAGTTAAGGTAAAGATAACAAATCTTATCATATGAATGCACACATGGCATGATTCCAGTATTCACTTACCATAGAATTCCTTTAGACTGGCTTTTCTTTCGTAAATGGATATGGTTGTCTTTCCATCTTCATAAGCCTGTGATGAACACAATATGAGAGTTTAATTTGAGTTTAATGAATAAGCTCTGTCAGTGTAAAAACTTCTACATTATCAAACATTCAGAAGTCAATATTACTATGACTTTAAGGAAGTCATTGTGAAAGTAAACGAGTTCACCTTATAGCATGATTTATGATTGGATGATAATGTAAAATTTCTTTATTACTCACTAGCATGAGAACAATATAGTAACATTGGTTATGGCTACATTTTACAAATTATATTTGTATGGAAAGTATGCTTCAAAATGGTATGTTTAAAGGAAAAGGGCAATACTAATAAGCTAAAGGAAAAAGCAGGAAAAGACCTTGTATATTAGAATTCTGAGCAATCCTAAGGCTCCAGCAAGGTGACAGTCAGTCCATTGAACAAGGAAAAGGAAGAATTGTGCAGCTGGGCTGTAGGACAATCTCATTTGGAAGCTGGCACCTCCACTTCGATACTCAGAAGCTCTGATTAAGACCATATTTAGCACAAAGAATGAGTTAAAAAGCTTAGATAATGAACGTTTTTCAAGACAAATTTAACATTGGATGAAACAATGAAGAGAATGGGCAGCTATGTATCATTTAAACTGGGTACATAAAAGCTTCTTTATCTCATTTTGTTGTTCTAACGGTAGAAGTTGTTAAGAAATGAACTTTACAAAATCTCACAGTTACTTATATACTTAGTTTGTAGAAGTTGTTAAGAAACATTGTTCTCATTTTTTAAACCTTACAAAATTAGTTTGTAAAATCAGCTTGTAAAATAAAGTTTACACTTGTATACTTAGTTATATATTATAAATTGATCTTATATATAGTCCTTGTGTTCGAAAAGAAGTCTACACTACATTAATGTTAAAATTAAAAAATTGAAAAGGGTGAGTCATCTCACAGCTTTAAAATGCACGAAAAAAAGGAAGTTAGTATTCAAACATGTCTCCTTGCCTTGTAGCACAGTAATCTGCTATGCTTTTGAACGGCACTGTTCAAAAATTGAAAAATTTGTCTGCTAAAGTAAGTCAAAAATTTGCAGGGAATTTGAACTTGGTAAAGAAGCACCACCATTACCAAAAAAAAAAAATGAAAAAGGGTGTACTTTAATTAACTTTATTGGATCCTCTTTACAAAAGGAGGTGACAATGCCACAAACTGAGGCATCCTTGCCTCCCAATGGGAAAACACCAAAAGAATTGAATTGCTCAGTCTCCTTCAAAACGAAAACTTTATTGAAAGAAAGTTCAATAGAAAATTGTGTTTTTGTTTTCTTAATCCATATTTAATGGTTATATTACACACCCTCTTCTCCTTTCCTTCAACTTACTTTCCTATTTTATCTTCTCCACTTCAAGAGCACACGCAGTTCACTGGTCTTTTACAGCAGCTTAAGCATAGGAGGAAATTATTACAAAAAGAGAAAAACAAAACCATGACAATGTAAGATGCAAGGATGAACAGAACCAAACTGTAATGAAAAGGAAAACCCCATACACGATTGCAGCCATCATAAGCTAGAACAGAACCCACAATTTGGAATCCAGAAAGATAGCATCTTCTCCAAAAAAGGAAGATATTTGGGAAAAGGGTAGCATTCAAAATGACTGAATGAAAAGAAAAACCTTGTGGGGTTTTAGATTGGAAAGAGAAAAGGGAAAAAGGAAATTTACAGTGTGTTGGCGAACTGGATATCAGCTTCAAGAGCTTTGAGTGAATCCTTGAAAGACTTGCGCATCCTTTCTTCTTCCTCTGCTTCTCCTCTCTTCTTCCTCCTTCTCAGACCAAACCCCATTCATGAACTCTCACAAGAAAACAACAAGTAACATGATAAACCCACAAACAAATCCCGTGACCCTTCTTCCTAGCACTACAGTTCTATTGGAAATACTCTATGAAACCCAACAAATACCCCGTTTTACCCGTTCCTCGTACCAAACTAATCATAAATTTCAGCAGTTTGAGATGGAGAGAGAGGGTAAAAGGGTGTTGGGAAATTTTGCTGGGTTTTCGCTTGAGCAACACGTAACTCGTTCGTGTTGTATTTGTACATACATATAAGTAGCTGTATATCTCGTCATGATCGTGAGTTTGTTTAAAATATTACCCAAACAACACTTATACCTTTTTTTTCTTTTTTCTCTTTTCTTCGTGAGATTCATGCAAGATTCATTCTGCTAGTTTCCCGTGATAAACGTTTCCACGAGAATTTCTTTCTTGATTTTTAGCTCTTGGAATGGAATTATTATTCCGACACTTTGCTTAATAAATTTTCTTCATCTCTTAATATACTACTCACAGAATTTGTAGGTACTCACAGTTATTGTAACAATTAATGTATTTTCAGACCTTTTATAACAGTTTATATGTTTCTTTCCTTTCAATAAACTATCATAATTTACCATAATTAACAAAATAGTTGTTAGTTAGGGACAATTAACAAAGTGCTTAGCATAATGGTTGTTTGTTTTGTTATTCATTAAAGTTTTCTTTTTATCTCTTGCTACGCTATTTGTATACGTATTATTTTCTATTTTTCTTGAAAAAAAAAATATAGATTTTTAATCAATTTAGGGTAATTTAATACTAAAATTATTAATCTGGTGTAACTTTAAAAGAAAAAATACGAGTTAAAGTTATACTAACGTAATACGACTTCAATACAGAATAATAATGCAAAGTAACGTAATTTCAATACAAAGAAATCATATCATATTATGGTAAAATCATATCGTCTTGGCACCATAAAGACAAATTAAAATATTTTTCTTTTATAAAATAGTAAAAAGTTTATTTTAAAAAAGCAATTTATATATTCTTAGTTACTTTACAATCTTTTCTATTATTATATAATCCCAAACTGCTATACATAATAAATTTATTAAATTTTGTAATAACCATCTATAAAAGTAACAAATAATACGGTTATTTTTTACCGTTGACAAAGTCAGTCTATTTTTTTAACAGTGATAATACACAAAAATTAAATTTAAATATAGTCGTCGTTAATTATTAAGTAACAAGATTTTTCTTAATTACTTTCGTGTACTTTTAACATATTTGTAATAGTAGAAGTGAAATGATAGGACATATTAGTGTTACAAGAAAGATTTTCCTTGCTCCCAAAGATTAACATTTGAAATCAAAGTACTAGTAAAATTCATCCACTAAATTAAATAATTTCTATGTAGCCAAACTTCCTCTTTATTTATTTATGGGTTAAATATGTTTTTATTTCTTCATTTTTAATAAAAATTGAAATTAGTCACTCTTCAAAATTTTGATCCAATTTGGTCTCTCAATTTTAAAATTACGTAAATTTAGTCCTTTTAACCAACTTTTGTTAAGTTTATTTGACGTTTCAAACAGATGTCATGATAGTTTCTTGACTAATGTTGAAGCAAAAATGTGTCAAACTGTATAAACAACTCAAATGTTATCATGAAATACGTTTAAAATATTAAATAAACTTAACAAAATTTGTTGAAAAGAACTAAATCCACACACTCCTAAAGTTAGAAGACTAAACCGGATCAAAGTTTTAAAGATGGACAAATTCTAATTTTTACCGAATATTGAGAGACAAAAACATATTTAATCCATGTTCACAATTGCTTAAGTTACATCATTCTCAAAGTCAAAATTGAACACATTTAACTGGAAATTATAGATTATTATGAACTTTTTATAGTCAAATTTATTTTTGTGAACACAGTTTTCTAGAATACATTAGTGGTAATATATATCTGAGATAAAAAAATCTATCTTAAGCAATTTTATAGAGTTGAATTAGATATAAATTCACGTATTTAAATGACATTACATTTTACTTTAATGAGAAATACTAAGTCTATAGTTTTATCTACTACCCAAATCATTTTGTAAAATATAATTCGTTATCTTTTAAATGAAAAATATCATAATTATAAGATTTATCATAATTAAAAATATAAAAAGAATTCTAAGTAAATAAATTTATACTTAACTTCACAAATTTATGAAATAAGATTTCATACAATTTATAAATTATTGAGAATCTAAGTGGAAGTTAAAATTTCACATTAAATACAAATAAAAAAGTTAAACACCATATAAAATATTCTTAAATTTATTATCCTAAAATTTTAGGAATTAAATAATATTAATCTCGTAAATTGAACTCAATAATTCTCTCTTTAGGCAGACCCCACATATAATTCACCAAATGCTGAAAAAAATGTGTAGAAGAAGAGTATTAAGAAAAAGTGTTTGTAACGATGGTGTTATCCATATTTGTTGTGTTGGATTTGCTTTGCCGTCGAAAGCGAAGGAAGAAATTGGAGTGTCGGAGAATGATTTGTTGGTAATTAAATTATTGACAGCAGTTGCGAAGGATGCAACACCTTTTGTTCATTAATTTTTGTTGGATAAAGTTTAGTTAGTTAATCTTCACGCCACGACGGAATATAATCCTAACGCAACTTTTGGTTTTGTCCACAACGATTTTGGATTGATGGATTCTTTGCCAAAGGAAAAGATTAATTTTGGATCATACTTGCAAGTAACGTGATGAACCAATTGTTCAAGAAGCTACGTTTCTTGAACCGTGCATCTTTAAAATTATTGTTTATTGGATACATAACACTTTCAAGATGGATTAATCAGTAATTTGCTTTTTATATTAAGCTATATGATTTAGTTTGAATTTTATTTTTTTATTTAATTGAGTTTTTTTAATTTAAGTAAATTTAGTTTTTTCATTAAATTAGTGTTAATGACATTTAGAAGGTGATATTTATCAAAATTTCAGAAATGTTATTATTAAATAAAAGAGATATTAAGATAAAAGATGATTTAGATTTTGAAACTTAATATTTTTTTAAAAAATGTTAAAGTTAATTTAAGGGAATGATCAAATTGACTTTATTTAGAATATAAGGAAATCCAATTGAATAAAAAGAATATAAAAAATTAAAATTATAAAGTTAAATATGTTTTTTCTCTTTAAATTTTGATGTGAAATTGAAATTCGTTCATATTCGAAACTTTGATATATTTTGGTTCTCAAATTTTAAAAATAAATGAATTTAATTTTTTAACTCAATTGTATTAAAATTTTGCATCAAACACGATTTTCATCTTATATTTAAATGTAAAATTGTCAAACGATATAAACAATTATATACTAACATGAAATACATCTGACATATAAAAAAATATATTATATCATAATTAAAAGAAAAATAATTATATTCATTATTTTTAAAATCTAATAATCAAAATATATTAAATTTTTCACATGAATTAATTTCAGTTTCACTAAACTTAAAAAGACATATTTAACCTAAAACATATCACTCATTTTTTAAATAATAATAATAAATTTTTCTTTGTTTTACTTTAAATTCAACTGTAATCTAGTTGTATTTGAAATGGTTAAGTGATCATTAATTGAAGAAAATGACCCTTTAAACAATTTTGATTTGTTGATGGTGACATGGTAACACCCTCATTAATGAGAGATTGGGAAAAGCAAAGAATAATATAAAAAGGTGGCAACAGAAGTTATGTTATGTGTTGCTTGCACTAAACTGCTACAAGCCTGGAACATACTAACTCAGTGTGATGGAAACAAAAATTGACATAACAATTTTTTCTTGTATATTAACAAATATACGTTTCTTTTACACGTGTATACATGACAAACGTGAATTCAAACTCTATCCAAAGTTCAGTTTTTTAGGTTACACAGGAATGTTTGTGAGTGTAACACATGTACCAAAATAGTTTCAAAATATGTAATAATAAGAGCATATAGTTCGTCTTTATTATAAATTAAGGAAATTATGATACACGTTTTGTGATTGAAAATTTAGGAAAATCAACAACGTCTTATTATAGTCCAGATTCTCTTATTTGATGCTATTATAGAATACACTGATTTTACTTTTTTTTAAATATTAAAATTAATGTATTTTAAATACATACAAAAGTACAATATAAAAAAATTAAATAGAGATTTTTTCATAGTAAGAAAATCGCAAAATCAACTAAAAACTGAGGAACAGCAACAACAAAGACCGTTGAAAAATGAAGAAAACTACTTAGACATTGAAACGTGTTACATGTCCAACCAAATATTGTTTTAATATTATAAACTTAAGTATTTGTTTTACCAGACAACTATTTTTTTTAAATCTTATCATTCAAATTATGTTTGTATTTGATTTTTAAGAAGATGATGAAATGAAAAAAGTTTTAATAAATAAATCAAAAGTGGAAACATCAAACAATGTCATTTTTAAACAATTAGAGTTAAATATGTTTTTATCCTTTGACTAAGTGAATTTTGAAATTAGTCCATCTTCGAAATTTTATACCAATTTAGTCTTTTATCTTTATAAATATGTAAATTTAGTCCTTTTTACCAAATTTTGTTAAGTTTATTTGACATTTTAAACACATTTTATTATAATATTTGAGTTTTTGAGTTAACATTGAAGCGAAAATGTGTCAAACGGTGTAAACAATTCAAATATTGTTATGAAATGCGCTTGAAACGTCAAATAAATTTAACAAAATTTAGTTAAAAAAACTAAATTCACGCATTTTTTAAGATGAATAACTAAATTGGTTAAAATTTTTAAAAATTGACTAATTTTAAATTTTACTTAAACTTGAAGAAAAAAACATATTTAATCCAAAAAATTATAATAAAATAATGATGTTCTGATTCTTTTTCTTTTTCTTTTATGGTTCTTTACTCACAATCAGGGTTTAACAAATAAGTGAAATATGTAAAAATTGAAAACTTTGATGATAAAATATACTTAGAAAACTTAAATGGTAAAATTTATAAATTAATGATAATTAAAAGGTGAAATATGTCATCAAAGCAACACATTTCCTCCCTTTTAAAGTGACTTCAATTTTAGTTTTTACTAATCTAAATCGACTAGTGTTATCAGAAAACTTTTTTTCTAATTTACAACAAATATATTACATTAATGTGTATCTTTATAGTATGTAAGAATAATGTATTTATGGAAAAAGTAAGTATATTCTAGTAAAAATACTTTTAATAAATATAATATTTATTGTTACTTGTTAAAAATACCAAAAGTATAATTGCCTACACCCAAAAAAAAGTAACAAAGAGGGTAATAATATCTAAAATATATTTCCTACTCCTAATTTGCACTTGTGCTAACATCATAATTCACTTTTTTCTCTTCCACACTTTTCTGGTTTAGTTCTTTTTTATAGTTTCACAATTTTAGTGTTTACCATTTCCAAAACGAAAAATGATTTTTTTTACAAATATTTTGTTTGACAATATTAACGTAATTATTAAATAGAGTAATTTTTTTATAAAACTTACAAAAAAAATAATAAAGTTTTATAATTTTTCTATTAAAAAATAATTATTTGTCAAAATTTGTTAAATAAAATTTTGTCAAAATATCATTTTAAGATTTTCGGTTCAAGGCCACACTTGTCCTTTAGTATTGGTATTGCTTCTTGCGCCCTATAATTTTTTCCTACACCCTATCACTTATTTTATCACATCCGGAATTCATTTTCCGGAACATAATAAACCATTCTGGAAATCATTTTTCGGAAATTGTTTGATGGGGTAGGAGGTGAAATTTCAAGGGGTAAAAGCTTTAGCTTTATTGTTAAGACAGATACGTGCTTTTCTGCTTACTTCATAGAGTAAAAGATGATAATTGAATGTTCAATAATGTAGGTAGTTAAAATTTTGGCATTGTTTCTAAAATGGAAAAACTATTTTGTGCATTTAATAATTACTACAAAGACAATGGTAATGCTTGGATTGTTGCCAAAAATATTATCATTAGATGACTAGGTAACTTATTGCATACAAAATTGAACACCATCTTATTGAAGATTTAAATTGCACTGCAGAATTCAGCTTTGGAAGTGCATGGGAGCATTTGTCATCCTATTTTGATGGTAGAGCTAAGAATTGAAGTTAAGTAAGCTATTTAGGAATATTTCCACATTAGTAAAGAAAGTACATAATATCAAATTCTCTTTAATGCTACTGCTAGTGATTGACCACAAGCCAAAAAAGTTGTCAACTATGAAGCTAGGCTTTAACACCCTATACACTCGTTTTCCATATCATCTTTATGCAGGGCAATTAATTTGATTAAATCAGCATTAATATCTCCCTCAAAAGGTGAATCAATGAACTTTTTATGAAGACAGACTAACGAACTGTTTTAGACTAAAGATAGCAGGATTAACCTAACTGATACATCCACAGAAGTCAGTCATGAATGAGCTTTGTCCAGAAAAAATGCATACAAGAAATATTTTAAACAAAATTGAGAACAAACGGTTTACAACAGGAGCCTCCCTATGAAGTATCAAAGAGGGTATTTGGTATTCAATGAGTTAATACAAGCCAATTGGCCAACATAAATACTGTGTCTACCTTAGTTGAATGTCTGCGTGTGAATATACTATCTTGATCTGAATGCTTGCAAAACTGCTTACAAAATCTACAATTTCATTTATGCCTCCACTCTAAAGAAGGACCTCATGATGGTCATATGATTTTGCACTATAGAACATCCTCAGCTTCATCAATTTAGAATTTAGAGGGGATTGGTATTACCATCATCAATAAAGAGGTTTTTTGGAACCTTCAAATTTAATTGCTGAGTGTCCCATTCTGCATCTTTCAACTTTTGAATGAAATCCTCAAACCTTTCTTCCAATTCCATTAGGCTGTTAGCTATTTGATCACAAATATTAACATCACTATCCCAGTTCTCACTCAACCAGAAAGTCTGCCATACACTTCGTAATACTGAAACACTTGTGGCTCCAACCTGCAGTTTCATTATCAATGAGAAGGTACAGTAAACATATCCAGCTAAAAAAATAGATTTTTCTAAATTCCATAAGTAATTCTAAAATTCCCATCTCAAAGACGCATAACAGCATTTCCCCATATTACTGTTTTGTGTTTGATTCTTCAAGTTGCTTCTTCTATATGCTTTTTCTTCATGTCATTAATACTTTTTTCCTTGCTACTTTACAACCTCAATTATGTTGTCAAGTTAGTCCTTGAGGTGGCAGCTAGTATTCTTTTTTAGATATTTCTATACTCTTTGGAAATTTGGAGAAGCATCAACTTGAGGCAACAAAGACAATGCAGCAGATACGCGTCCCCTCACATAATAGGCCTTATGGGCTAGAAGTATGGACCAATGAACAGAACCACTTGTCAAAAAATTCAACTTTTTATTAATGAATGGTGGTGACAAGGATCAAATTCCTAAGAATTTGGTCAAAAGAGTATATAAATACTATAAACCACTAAATATCCCAAGTGGCTTAAGTTGTTGGGTGAATGGTCATGTCATGAATAATAATAATGATAAAATTTATGTAGAATGAAGATTGTTTTTCAGTTAATTCTCACAAGGGAATTTAAAGCATACCTTGAAAGAAACATAAAACCTCAAATCTTCTGGTTGCTGATTCACCATGAGAATATATTTCTCACTTGCATATAACTTCAGAAGTGCCTCCACCTGTTCTATTATAACATATTTATACGATTCTGACAGCGCTTTATTTGAACAAAACAGAAAATAATTATGAACCTCTTGGTTTGCTTCATAAAATTGTGACAATAGCAGCAATAGGTCTTATACCATAAAGTGAGATCTCTCCACACCGTCCATTTTCTCCAATGGCAAGCCAAAAATTATTTTTGGCTTCATGAACTGTGGCCAAATTAATATATTCTCTTCTCTATTGCAATCTGTGCATTCTGAAATAAAACCATTTGGCAATTTGAACATACGTGAAGAGAAATAACTGATGCAGCATATCATTGAATTTGTCTGAATGTAACCTGGAACAGTAGAATGTAACATGTATGATTTTATCAGTATGCGAGCACGCTTTAGATTTATCTGCAAATAGGTACACAAAAGATAAATAACTAAACAAATATAAGTGGATTTTCTCCTTTATTGTTTAGAGAAACGGAAGGGATGTAGCTAGAAGATAGTCTTATGATCCTATGTATTTGAACCTCATACACGGACAATATTTGGTACCTATCTATGTTAGAGATAAAGAAAAACAAAAAATATAGCATCTCTGTTGTGCAGCATAGAATCCAAATTCATTCATTATCTTTCCGATAATTGTTTCCCTCTTGATTTTGGCAAATAAATAAGCCACAAAGCAAGAAAAATGGGAAACAGAACGGTTATCATTAGTGATATTATAAATCAATATCTTATTGGAAGTCCAATATGAAAGGTCTTTCTACCAGCATAGAGATTTATATGCATTAGATTCCATATTATATTATACAGTGCATTCTTACTGTGTTAAACTGAAGAACTGAAAGTGATTCATAGCGTAGCCAAAGATGCAGAACTCGCATACTCAACCAAGTTAACGAAAGTACACCATATGATTTTACAAGGCCAGGTGTATCCTACAAAAATAAAATAAAATAATGGAACCTGTCAACTAACAGCGTCATGGTGCCAAGAATCAAAGCCCTCCAGAAAATGTATGAATTTTACCAGAATCAAAATGCCTAAAGCAAGGCCAACCAGTTGAGCAACCACTTCCCAAACTTCTTCCTGAGAAATTTTGAGGAAACAATTGTGTGAGGAAAAACCTTTACGTTTTCCAGACTGTTGTACACTGACAATTGGTGAATCAAGTCACAAAACTATGTAGTGAATAACATTGTATAGACCAGTCCACTCTAGGTCCAACCATCATCTTGATTTGGCTTTCTGGCTCAAAGATTTGTCTAAGAATATATTAAAAGCTTTGGCATAACTGGTATATGTAACTAAGAATAAATAAAATAAGTAATGATTTCTTTTTGTCATGAAGATTAGGTAGGTTATATTAAGACTTCTTACTTAAGGCATCTTGCTATTAGTAGCATAATATCAGCCTCATTGCGTCCATAACTGCTTTTTAGTGCTTACTTCCTTAACAGAGGCAAATAACACTTATATATGATTGATTAGTTTGGTGAATTAATCCCCACCCAAGAGGCTCATTACAGTTTTTGGATTGAGACAAGAAGAAGGTGAATATATATTAAGAAATAAAATCAGCCTCCCTCATTGCTTTAATAAAGGGAGCACCATAAGGAATTTTTCTTCATATGAGAAACATTCATGGAGGGAGAGATCAACATTTAAATTAATACTTGAATGCATGAGAATAAGAAATACCAATGCAATTTTCATAAAACCCTAGAGGCTTTCTAGATGTTTAATCACAATAAAATACTATTACCAGAAATTACGGATTTCAATTCTAAGTTTAAAATGTGAGAGTATACCTTTGCTGCTACTTCTCCTACATTTCCTGAAATTGCAAAGTGGTTTTGAATCACGCGAAAAGAGGGATCTTTTAGTCCTCTTGCTACAGCCTGTTTGAATATCACGCAGAAAATTACACTATCATATATAAATTGGATATTAAGCAATCCATCTGCAAACATTTAACTGTGGAATTACAACTGCTTTTAAATCACTATTTTCAGGTTTTATGTTAAAAAAAGAATTTGTCATAACTACTTATTTTCGAAGTGGTAATCCTCTTTTAAGGTGGGCTTGGAAGTGAACATTTTGACTCTATTGCTAGGAACTTGTTTGGGAGGATGCACAGAAGAGCAAGAACAAAATGGTAGCCAATATTCATTTAGAATGTGAAGAGAAAGATAAAAAAGGGTATAAGGAAAGGTCAAACTCTCAGTGTAAAGAAGGATAAAAATGGCACGAAACCAACCACCCCTCTAAGTAAAAACCAATGTTATACGTTCTGTGCATAGCTGAATATAATTTATCTATGCTTAGAAAATGCACAACCACGTCAGATATCAATATATCTATTCCATTCTGCCAAATAAACAAGAGATGAGTATCTTGTGTCTGTTTTCTATTCTATTCACCCTCATTCCCTGTCTTTCTGACCTTCTTTGCTTTTTTTCTCCTTTTGGGGATAGAATTCTATGATTTTTTTATTTATTTTCCTCCTTGAACAATAAAAAAGTTAGTAGCAGGACAAGGATAGCCATTAAATGATATTGATCCAAAGTTAATCATTATCCATTAGCTGTTCCCTTTTAATTCCATATCTTTATAATATTACTTAATAATAGTAGTTCTTTTAATAGAGTAAAGATGCACAATAAAGTACCTTGGTAAGATTTCCAAGAGATGCCAAAGGAAGGAAATAGCCAGGATATAGTTGGGTTGTCAGATCAAAAATGCTGCATGAGATGTCAGCAGTGTAAGACTCTCTCTCTCTCTAGGGCCAGAATTTATTTTCATGTTTGCATAGGAAAACAAGGCATACTACACAGACCTTCCAGCACTGCCAATGAAGTCTGCGTACATTCTCCATTGCTTGGGGTCATCATCAAAAAGACTTCCAAACCTCCCACCTGTCAAAAAGAGCAACATTTAGCTAAAAGTAAAAATCCACATCTTCTGGTTCTTTCAGCTTACTTTGTGAATGCCATACCAATGAATAAGCGTCCTACGGCTCCAATGCCATCCTTTGAGACCCATCTAAAGTTATAGAGCAAGATCATAAAATTAACAACATACAAATTACATTGACAAATAATGGCAGCATGAAATTATTTATGATACTACTATATGCATATAAATGTTGTATTTGTATGCAAAAGCATAGGCTCTAAAATTTATGAGTCACCTGATGGCAGCAGCAGAAGCAGCCGCTGTGCTTCCAGAGAAAGAGCCAACACCAACAGCCTGTAGTTAAGTAGAAATTTGACACGACAGATAGAAAGCACAGTCATCATTCCTTGCATTTATGTGCTAAAGAAGTAATTTTAAGGAAAAGAAAACATTGTTATGGAGAACATACAAATGCAAAATGTTAGATCCAGACGGTTAGTACTAACAGATTTCAAAGGACATAACCTCCGACCATATATCAGGAAACTTTAATCACTATTAGAGAATGTACTCAAGTAGCAAGTACATGACAAAACCATCTCTAATGATTTTATTTGAGATTAAACCTCCCTGACATGCACAACAGGGCTTTGTGCAGTGTACTAATTATCAGTTTCAACAGTAAGCATGCCAAACGCACTACAACATCTTTGAGAAAAAAATCAGTAGTTTGAGCAAGATTGGCATGCCTTTAGAAGACTCGAAGTTACAAGGGTGTGACAGATCCATCCAGTCACATTGGTAGGGAACTGTAGTAACATGTAATGCAAGTAATCATCTGAAACTGATCCTGCATCATGACTGACAAAGTTAAGTAAGCAAATTATTTGCCTCCAACTTTGCATAATTACTGAAGCTAAAACTCCAGAAGGTTCTCTCTGAAACATCCCATAAAGTGTTTAAAGGTTAACCACCTGGAAAGCCTGCTGGTAGGATAAAATCTTTGATTGTGTCTGGAAGCCACGATAGTCTTTCATCAGAGGAATGGGAATCCTGAAACCTGTTTGGCCTAGTAGACCTTCCATCGTCAACAAGAAAAGTTTGCAATTGCGAATCATCACCTAATACATATCTGCTTATAAGAGGAGGAGAAGTAATAGTTGAAGCCTGTTTGTAGAAGACAACCAAAGTAAAATTTATGTAATTAAGGAAAGGGCGAAAAAGTGAACAGCACAAGAGGTTGCTAGAATATTCTCAGGAACAACCAAACACAGACCACTATTTCCATTTTGTTCATACTTGATGCATGCAGATTTTAGTATTTCATTCACGTTTTCTTACGAAGTACAATGTGAAGTAGCGTTCATGAATGTACACTTACAGAATGTTAGTAGTATTCTACTAAAACAGAAACCTTCATGCATGTACACTTACAGAATTTAAAAAGAAAATGAAGAACAGAACCCAAATTTTGGTAAAGTTGAGCAAAAACCTCTTCGCAGTACCATTGCTATATCTCTCCACCAAGATCACCCGAGATGAAACCTGACCTCTGAAACAAAGAAAATAAAATAGTACTATAATAGTTTGTTGTAATAGTGAAACAGACCCCAATTCAAAAGTTTGGTTCGTTTAAGCAAGTTAACCCGGAAAAAATTCTCCATAATCACTTTTTTCCTGTCACACACGGACAACTTATCCATAATTTTGTTGAATGAAATTGGTCACTGTAAAATATTTCATCAACTTGCAAAATTTCTTTTTTCCAAAGGTAATTCTTCCATTTTCCTCTCTATAAGAGATAAGTTATCCACGTCCCCTCATCCTCCATAAACTACTATAATTTTTGGGTAAAGAGAAAAAGTCAACATTGTCCGCACAAAAATCTACCATTTTCTTAGCAAAACAAAACATCCAAAGAAAGAAGTATCAAACCCCGCATTATCAGCATTATCTTCGAAACTGGAGCGCTCAGAAGAGCATAGAACACGAAAGCAACGAATTCTAAGTCTCTTTATCTTCATCTTCTCCACCTTCATTGAAGAATTGAATGCACTTGAAGAGAATGAAAATTGCAAGGTGTGAGACATTGCAAGAAACAAAAACTTCGAAGCTTCCTATGTTTTAATTGTGAAACAGTAAAAAAATCAAAGAGTTTGGTTCTTGCTTCTTCTGTGTCTGGCTGAAACTAATATGATTAACACTATCTCCAAAACTGGAAGAGAAGAACGCGCCACGAGTCAAGAACGAACCAATAGTCAAGCTAACTGATACGGCCGAATTTAGTTTTGGACTTAGGTAATTTCTTTCTACACCCATGTTTTCTTACTACCCTCCATATTTTCTTAAATTCCAATTGAACCTATGTTAAAACTAATAGAAAAGGATATGTAAGATTTTTATGTGTTTTAATTATATTTTGGATCGTAAAATCTATAGATATTGCAGATCTGAAATTCAAAAATATTAATTTAACACCTTTCAAAATGTATAATCTTAAATGTTGATCTGTATATTTTTAATTGTATAATTAATAATCTAAATTTATATTTCAAATTTTACAACTCTGTAATGTAAATTTATATTTTAAATTATACAATGATACAAATTTAAAAGACAATCCAAAATGTAAAATATATTTTATATTGTACAATCCCGTAATACAAAATTAAAAGATAATCTGGAAGGCAAATCACGTTATAAAATACAAATTTGAAAGAAACCCAGTCTAAAGATATTCTCTATGGTAACATTTTCAATTTTAGTTGGGCATTGTAGGCTTTTGGCAATGAAGGTGCGTGCTTCTGGTAGTGGAGTTGCAGTGTAGATGTTGTGAAAGAATGAGGGAATATTAGGATTTCTAATATTTTTAATGAAGGTAGTTAGACCATTTTCATACATAAGGTTATAGGGTGTAGGAAGAAAATATTAGGGTATAGGAGTAAGACCCTTGGGCTTGCATATTTTATTTTCGGCCTAATGACTAGGCCTACATTTCTTTCTTTTTGCACGCCTATACAATTCATAAATCCAAAATTACATTTCACTAAAATTATAATAAAATGTTACCCCTACACCCCTTTCTTTTTAATGAATTTCATTCTATCTAATGAGGATAGAATGAGACAAAAGTTAGTTGGATATGGGAATTTGTGCCTTTTGAAAGAGTTTTGAAGTAGAGAATCAATTATGTCTTTTTATTTTTGTTGCAGTATGTAGGCGGTCCCTAACTTGGAGTTGTTTACGATAATATTATTGTTTAAATTACTAATCAATGTAATACTGACAAAATTAATTAATTAATGGTATTAATAATTTTTTAAATTCAATATTTAAAAGGAAATTATTTTAAACCAATTATACATTATTTTAAATTAATTACATATAATAAAATGTTTATTTTAAAAAATAATTCATATTTTCTATTAACTAAAAATTAATTTCAACTAAATTTAATTTATTTTTATTTTATTTTTAATACAAAAAAAATTAATATTTTTTAAAATTTATTAATACAATTTTTTTAATTATCACATCCATCCTATCATTTATAAACTTTTACAAATTTTTCCCTTAAATCTATTTATTTATCCTCCCAAATCTATTAATCCAAACAACATTATAATCTTTTCTTCATCTCTCAAATCAATTTGACTTTTCATCATAATACATCCTGTAAGATATTATATATATATATATATATATATATATATATATATATATATATATATATATATATATATATGACATGTCATGTGATGGTTCTAGAAATCTATTAAACAAATGTTTCAAATGCATATAGTTACTTATATGTAATATCCGAACAGTAAAATGTTTAACTTTAGGTTCACTTCAAGTATAACAAATTTCTAAATGGCAATTATAGCATTAATATTAATTAATTTCTACCAAATGTGAATATAAATGATATGTGAGTTGGAAGTTATAAGTCATAGCTTTCTCTTCATTATTACCTGTCACGTCATTTGTGACCCAAAACGTGGCCTTTACTTTTAGGAAACAAGATCCAATTGACAAGTTTAAAAGTCAAACTTTTTTAAATAAAAGTAGTCAAGTTTGGACAGAGACCATTAAGTAAATAACAAATACTATTCTGAAAATGGGTGGGAGATAAATTGAATAAGTCATTCTCTTTTTCTATGCACTTCTAGCTTTATCTACAAAGGATTTAGGATAGTCCCTTAATGAGTATTTTAAATAAAAAAATTATTTCATTTTTCTAGTTTTTCTCAGATGTAATTCTTAAAATTTTCAGATTACGTGATATTTTGTCGCTCTTACTAATCTAGGAGGTGATAAAATCATGTATTAAGAAAACATGACATATTTTTAAAAAATTTAAAACTAATTTTATTGCTTTAAAAAATATAAACAATTTTATCCTATTTAGAATTTCGCCGCCTCTTAAATGTCACTAATACGAAACACAAATATATTATTTTTAAAATAAACGCTTTATGTGATTCACGACAAATTTCAACAACCCAATTTAATAATTTAAGAGTTCCTCGAATTTTAAAATATAAATGTCTTAAGTTTTACTTAACTATTAATTTTATCAACATAATTATTAATAATACAATATTTCATAATCAAAAAATTAAAAAGTAATTTTTTAAATAGCTTTTCCAAATGTATGATTTATTTTAGATAAGCACAGTAAAGTTAGGCTTTGGAAATCAGACGAGATCCACCACACAGTTACAGTTCCGCAGCCAACCTGTAATTAATTTGCTCACTGTATAGAAACCTAAAATTTTGGTCAACTTCATAACTTTTCTCGTTTTACAAATATAAAATTGAAACAAGGATTTACAATCTATCAATTATATTATGTGTATTAAGAAAATAAAATTTTATAAAAAACATATATTATATAAAAGGGAAATATATTCATTAGTTATTTATTTCTTCGGAGTCATAAACTCGAATTAGATATATCGAGAACAAATAGGCAAACTAATCTAAGGCTCCATCTTTTCTTTTTCTTATTTTCTGCCAATTTCAAATTTTTGGATTTTAACACCGATTATTTTATACACATACTTATTAATACACTTATTGTATTAAAATATGTTTATATATTTGACTTTTATTTGAATTACAAAATTTAATATCATAGGTGTACGTTTATTCTTATTAAAATGGTGTAATTATACGCTGAAATTACTCTAATCGATAATTTTTAAAAAATATGAATATTTTTGAATAAGTATTACTTGCTACATACAATTGTGAAATTTGAGTCAAAGAAACCGTGTATTTAGCAAGACTTTAATTTCCTAATTATGTTTCTAAACTCACAAATTGGTGAGAGACGTGTTTACTGAACAAGACTTTAATTTCCTAATTATGTTCCTAAACGCACAAATTCGTGATAGACGTGTTTAGTGGGGCAATAATTTAATTTCGTAACAAACGTGAGGTTAATAACTTTTGTGTGAATGAATTGCACATTTACGCTCTCCACTTTGGAGTTGGGAACTGGAATTATATAAAAGAAAAAGGAATTAAAGAATGAAAAAAGAAGAACAAATATCATCCACTCAACCTTAATATACATATATTCTTATAATCATTTAATGTATTTAAATAGGGTTATCATTCATTAAATACAGTTATTCTTTTATCCAAACTAATTAATTGTTATCAATGTAGACTGTAACGTCCCAATTAAATAGATAAAATCAATTTAAATAAACACCACATATATTAAATATCCAGAGAGTGCGGAAAGATGGAATATGACGTACACAGTATCCCAACATATCTATAACAAAATGAAGAGGCTCCACAGGCCTAAACGAGATACAAAACTCGCCAAGAGCGAGTGAAACTACTACTACTACTACTACTAAACTCCAAACGCTGAGGCCCCTCCATAATGAGCCTGATAGTCGTCCAAGATATCATCAAACCGCAGCATCTCTATTATTACCACTACCAGAGGTTCTCACATCTGCTCACATCAACAAGGTTGATGATCATCGCAAAGGAAGAAACCACACACAATCATACAAACAAGCAAAGGGTAAGCTAGTGAAAAAGTTCTCATATCATACACTTAACATACAATTTCATATTCAGGCATAAATGGCAGACATCCACATATGAGGCACCAAACCATATAAGACACCAAAACTTGACTATCCGGATACGCTCAATGAGGCACCACCATGAGACAGTGGAATTACGTCCTAGCAGTGAGGCGTCACCGCGAGGCCTTCGCGGAATTATACCCTTACAAGAGGCACCACCACGTGGCCTTCGTGGAATTACGTCCTGGCCTTGAGGCACCACCATGTTACCCTCGTGGAATTACGTCCTGGTCTCGAGGCACCACCGTGAACCCTCACCTCGAGGTTCATGGAATTATGTCCTATCGCTGAGGCACCACCGTGAACTCCCCCTAGAAGGGCCCACGAAATTACGTCTGTATGATGAGACACCACCATGAGCCCCACTACAAGGGTCATAGGATTACGTCCTACTCAAACCTTACTCATACATAACCAACCAATCATGAAGTTCCTATGCATACCATTAACATGTCATTTAGTATTCATGATCAACCACCAGTCATATATATACCATGCCAAGCTCATCACCATATCATTAGTTCCCACCCATAACATACATAGTACATGCATATCCACCCCCTTTATACAATAAATCAATGATCCAGCCAATCCAACAACCGACAACATTCATAAAACGAAGCACAGCCAAAACCCAAGCTAGGTCTCGCTCAAGCTGGAAATCCTCACTCAGGCGAGAGGAGTGCTCTCGCTCAAGCTGCAGACTCTCGCTTAGGCGAGACTGCGACAGTGCCCCTGGAAGGTTTCGTGACTTCTCGTTTAGGCGAGACGGTCTCGCCTAGGCGAGACTGTTTGTCGCTCAAAAAATACAGCCGCTCGCTTAGGCGAGTGCTCGGGTAGAAACCTGAGCGAGTTCCTGCTATTCTCGCCTGGAGAGATGAGCTCGCCTAGGCGAGTATATCAGTTCCCACCACTGTTCCATGCATATTCAATCAAGAACTCACTCATGACAGCACCCAAAACATTTTCACATCATCATAAACAACATACTAGCACCAGAGACTCGAAACAGAAACAACGCATACTAAAAGTGAATCCAAAATGTGAAATCTAGCTTCCCTTACCTGGAACTAGCTAGAACAAGGGTTCGACTTGAACAGTGGGATGCAACAGTACAAGGAAGGAATGAGCGAGCTGGAACAGAACCACGGAATAAGTCTTAACATAAACTTACAACGAAACCCTAACTGGAAAACAACGAAAGGGAAAAAGGCGTATGAGTCGCAGAGTACCTACGTGAATCAAGAAGATGAACTGAACTCGCTTGATTGGGATAGAGTAAACCCTAGCAAAGCTTCTGGGGAGAGGTTAGGGGCTTGACGGCTGCGATTTCTATGAATGGAGAGAAGAGATTAGTCTAGGGCAGACTTAGGATATGGTTCCCCCTTTTTGGGCCAGCCCTAGGCCCAACCAACTTTGGGGTAGCCCTTAAGGATTTAGGCAGAAATAAATGGGCCTTACATAGACTATTAAAATATCATTAGTTAAATTCATTAGTGTTTTTCTAAGAATCTAAGAATTTTATTTAAAAATATCTAACTATTTGTTACATAATTTGTAACTGTTCTAAATTTAAGCTATAGTTATAGTAAGAATAAGTTAAAGAAGAAGAGATAACAAAGAGTAAATCTTTTGTGTGTTTTTTTACATATAAGAAAAGTTCTAGTTCTAAATATAAGATGTAACCCGTAAATCAAAAGTTTAATACAAATATTTAAATTTCATAAAGAGTAATTAATTAATATATCAAATCAATAGGCAATAATTAATTTATAACATTCCCACTTGATTGAGTGTTCATTAATAAGAGAATATCTCTCGTCAAAATCTTACTATGAACAACCATTTGGGATAAAACCTAGTGAAGGAAAAAGAATACATGATTTTGTATTGTTTAATACAATATTGTTCATCACATATTCTATTTCTCCTCTTCAAGTAAACTTACATCATTGAGATAACAAAATCCAATCTTGTAAACTAATTGCTCCAAAGTTCTCATCTCGTAAAAACTTTGTAAATAGATCTGTCAAATCTTTACATGAACGAATCTTTTGGATATTTATATGACTCTTTGAATTGAACAATGCACCATTGTCTTCATACAGTTGTTGGTTCCATTCTTCCCAAGGATAGACCACAAGTTTATCATGTAAATTAATTTGTAGTTTTTCATATGATCATAACTCATTCAAGAAAACTACTTTAGAATCTTAAGATTCATGATTCTCACACATTAACACATATAAGTCATCATAGGATACTAACATTTATCCATGGGAGATCCAATGAGAATGCATGGTTCAATCTATGTTCTTCAACATCCTCTTCCCAATCTATCTCTTTTTTGCTTTTCTTTCTTCTCTCACACTTTCTTTCCTGATGGCTTATTGTGAAAGAACATTATAGCGAGAGACAGAATCCTAATCCCTTGTATAAACCAATGTCCATCAAGTTAGGTTAAGCTTTATTTTATTTTTATTTTATTTTATTATATTATAATTTTTCATAATAATCAATAAATCCTTATATTTTATTAAATCACTTATGGACCAATCATAATATTTCAAATGAGTCACATAGAAGAAATTAATTCGTTAATTAGTTCTAACATTCTCCCACTCGAGTCATATGATGTCATAAGGTTCTACGATTTAATACATATATAAACATAATGTGCATTAAAGGACCTTACATAAATTAGTTTCATCATTATTCATAATCAAAGATACAAAAGTAACAAGAGTCATGGTGGTTGCAAATCATTTGGTCGACGTGTTTCCTTCCATGAACTATTGTATCATCTCTTTCTCCTTAATACGACTTTAGGATTAGAAGTCCATAATGGATTCAAACATAATATCATTTCAATAGTAATAACAATAACAAAATTTGTTTTCTTTATCATAATTTGCAAGCATAAACATAAAGAATAAAACACAAATTTTAGAAACTTATATATCAAAAAGCTTAGAGCATAACATAAAAATTAATAACATTAGCATTCAATATTCAATAGTAGACATAATGCTCATATTCTTTACATAGCTAACAAACAATTTTGGAGATAACCCTTTTGTTAAGGGGTCAACCATCATAAGGTAAGTGCTAATATGTTCTATTGACATTCTACATTTATGAATTTCTTCTCTAATAACAAAGTATTTTAATTCCATATGCTTAGTACCTTTGGAATACCCGTTATTCTTAGAAAAGAAGACAACTGCAGAATTATCACAATAAAATTTCAACGACTTGGCAACACTGTCGGCTACTTCAAGTTCTAAAATAAATTTTCGTAACCAATTAGCCTGAATCGTGGCTTCAAAGCATGCTATAAATTCAACTTTCATGGTGGATGCAACAATGACAGACTGTTTCACACTTTTCCATGAAATCGCTCCTCCGACTAAAAGATACACATAACCAAATATAGATTTTCTTGTATTCATGCAGTTGACAAAGTCTGAATCTGTATAACTGATCACCTCAATGTGATCAAATTTCTTATAAGCAAGCATGTGATTCTTTTTTCCTTGTAGGTATCTTAAAACTTTCTTTGCAGCTTTCCAATTCTCTAGTCCTGGATTACTCTGGTATCTACCAAGCATGTCAACTGCAAAGCTAATATCTGGCCTCGTACATGTTTGATCACACATCAAACTCCCAATAATAGATGCATAAGGGATATCTTTCATTTGTTTCCGTTTCAAATCATTCTTTGGACATTGCACGAGACTAAACTTGTCTCCTTTCTATATTGGAACGAAAAATGTTGGACATCTATCCATTTTGAATCTCTCTTTATTGATATATTATTTCTGAGACAAACCTAACAATCCTTGTAATCTATCACAAAATATTTTTATTTATATTACATAGTATGTCTTCCTATAACTTTCATTTCAAAGTTATTAGAGAGAAAACTCTTAGTTTCACTTAATAGACCATAATCATTAGTCGCAAGTAAGATATCATTAATATACAAAATCAGAAATATAAATTTGTTCGCACCGACCTTCAGGTATATACACTGATCAACATTTTTTTCCCTTAAATTCAAAGGACATTATGCTAGATTGAACTTAAGATACTATTGCCGAGAAACTTGGTTAAGTCCACATTTGTACTCCTTCTTCGGTGTCAGGCTCGTAGGCTATAACTAATTGACGTTTTTTGGTTCATTTCGTTTTTTAGGTTTTGTTGACATACTCAAATAAGAAGGTGAGTTCTTTTCCCAAAATGTTCATGATTGTTTTACAATTATGGTTTTCCAGTATGGATGTTTTTTTTATATGATTTTAGTTTTTTTTTCACATATTGAGTTATTTTTTGAAATTTCAATTATCCTTTTTCCTCTAATCACACCAAATCATTTTTTTCCATCTGCTATTTCGTTGAGTCTTCTCTGTCATGTTATTTGTATACAACGTTTTTATTAGAGTTTGCTTATGTATCCAATTGTATATGGTGGTATTTTAAGTATGGAAATGCAATGACAGAAATGAATTGTACTATTAGTTTGTAGTGAAGAATATAGATAGAGTTGGTTTTTATCCGTGCTTATTTGTTTTTATGAGCTCGTATTATTCATTATCTAAAATGTTATATCATTACATTTGTTTTTTTTTTTATTATTTAGATGGCCAAAAGGTTTGATTTGATTAAAGATGTAGATGAGACAAGTGAGACTAAAATTGGGTGTGCGAATAACAGATCTATGACATGTTTAATTTTCATCTTAAATGTGATGTTTTAATTAGGTTTAATTAATCGTATAGTACCCAGTTTGGGGCTAGTGTGTCAAATAGGTACCCGGTTTTAAAAAAGTGTCAATTGCATCCCAACTTTTGAAAATTGCTTCAATTAGGTACCTTTCAGACAGAGTTGACTAACGCCGTTAGTCAACGTGCCACGTGTCAATCTGTGGTTTTTTTGATTTTTTTTTTAAAAAATTTAATTTTTTTTTTAATTTTTAATTTTTTTTAAAAAAAATTAAAAATGCCACATGTCAAGTCCCTGTGTGTGACACGTGGCATTGTCAGTGCCACGTGGCATTGTAATGCCATGTGTCAGTGTCACTATCAGATGCCATTGTGATGATTTCGATTTAGTCCCCATTTATGTTTTTTCGTTTCAATTTAGTACCTACTTATGTGTATTTGATTCAATTTTGACCTAATAATTTTTAATAATTAAAATATTTTTTAATAAAATTA
>Ga0214542_1001057_pt1 | contig 55162 bp, 38 predicted proteins | sample CNSS1metaG_FD_160096 | JGI IMG/M metagenome (GOLD analysis project Ga0214542, IMG submission 160096) | Root nodule microbial communities from cowpea collected in UCLA plant growth center, Los Angeles, California, USA - CNSS1 | ecosystem: Host-associated > Plants > Roots > Nodule | place: USA... | reverse complement strand
TGTGAAAGTATATCTGATTGCATGATAAAATCTTTTTGGCTCTAGCTTACCCTTGCTTGTTTGATTGCCTTGTATGTTGTTCTTCTACCTTTGCGATGATCATCAATTTATTGATGGGAGCAGATGCAAGAGGTACTCGAGGTCAACAGGGAAGAGATGATTCCGCTGCATAGTCTACCTGGGCTGGACTTCATGTTTTATTTGAGCTTTTCTTTAGGGCTAAGGCCCGTGTATTGTATTACCCCTAAGGCTTTATTTTGAATATTAGCTATCTCTTACTCCTTTTGGGTTGTAGGCTTTGTAGTGAGCTTTAATATTTCCTTTTAAGTTCCTTGGATAACTGTAAGGAGTGACTTTATACTCCGCAACTTGGCTCTTTATATTATCCGGTGTAAGATTTCATTTAATTATGTTATTATTTAAATGGGATGTTACAGAAAAATGAATTAGCTTTCTTATCATATATATATATATCCATGCATCTTGTGTTAGAAATAAAAAAAAATCTTCTTATCATTAATAAGTGCCAAATTTAAGTGAATTTTGAGTTGATGTTGGCAGTCCTCTTATTTTTTATTATCGATAAGTTTAAGTTAAATTCACCCCAATTTAGTTTATTTTGCATAAAAGTTTTATTATCTCTCACTTATACAAAAATTATAACAATTTAAATTTATGATACCACTTTTTAGTATAAACAAAAAATATTTGCATTCACAGAATAAATCTATTCAATAAAATATCATATAATTATAATATTAAAAAAGCAACAGATGAACAATATACATATAATAATTTATTGTTACAGTCATCCATAGATACACTTAGAAAGGAAACTTAGGCATACCATAATGTTATAAACAAAACATAAATAAAGAGTTTTGACAGTTTTGCAAAACAGATACTCCTAGAGCCAGGAATTACATAGGCCTAGGGGTCTTAAAATTTCTCATAAGAGTCATAGCTAGCAAATCCACACTAAGCAGCTGCGTCACCACTACCAAATCTATCCCCAAAATTTCCCCCTATTTGCTCCCACCAATAAGATGATCATCGCAAAAGAGAAAGCAAAACAATTTCCCCCATCTGCTCCCACCAATAACGTGATCATCGCAAAAGAGAAAGCTAAACAAACAAGGAACATACAGAAATGAAAGGGTAAGCTAGTGTAAAATAATTTTAACATGTTATTGCAATCAGATACTTAAAACAGTTCTCAAGCATGTAACGGAGTAGGCACAAAATCATGTTATAGCAAACAAGCAGGACACTATGACTCAATTATCCGATACATATAATAATATAATAAGATCAGATTCACTGGACGTTTGCACTTGTGGTGGCCTCTACTGCTCTGCAGAGCCATTGCCAATGGGTTTCACCCTACCACAGACAATGTTATCCTTCAAGCATCTAAGGCCATTATCCTGCGAAAGACTAGGGCCTCCCGCTACTCTCACCACTTGGATTAGTTTGCTCTACGTGAGACTAACTGATCCTTTAGAGTTTTGGGATACGATCCTTACTTGAATCCTTATCTTAATTATATACACTACACACCACCATGAGATCTCCCTATGAGACTCATGGAATTACGTCTATCTCACACCAAATTCATGTTTCTCATACCATAACCACCACTTTTATCTCAAATATCCAATTCTCATGCAAGTTCTCAACCAACCAACCAAAATCATGTGTTACTCATGCCAACATACCAATTGAAGTTCATAGAGCCAAGCAATTCATGCATACTTACATACTTTAAGCTTTAAATAAAATAGTCCAAACAATCAATCAACCAAAAACCAAAGCATATCAAAGAACAACACGTCTCTGCGCCAGTTCTCGCTCAAGCTAGGGAGCCCTCGCTTAGGCGACAGAAGCTGTCTCGCTCAAGCTACAAGCTCTCGCTTATGCGAGACTACAACAGAGGGTCCTTGAAGATTTCGCGAGCTCTCACTTAGGCGAGGCCTTCTCGCCTGAGCGAGATGGTTTGTCACTAAAAAATGTAGCCTCTGGCCTGAGCGAGTGCTCGAGCATAAACCTGAACGAGCTTCTGCTATTCTTGCCTAAGCAAGATGAGTTCGTTTGGACAAAAATATCAGTTCTCCTCTACTGTTTCATGCATGCAAAACTAGGAACTCATTCAAAACAACACCCAATGCATTTACATTATAAAACATTTTCGAAGTAACAGAAAAAGATATTTATTGACGATAATAAGTTTTTCCAAACAACTTTTTTAATAAAAAATAAAAAGATTAGAATAAAAGAATAACATATTTAGCAACATAATAATTATATGGGACAATAATAAGCATAGTTAAAAAATATTAAAATGTAGACTTTCCCACAAAACTTCTAATAATAACACATTGCAAAAAAGAAAACTATTTCATAAATCCTAAATAACAAACTATTTCTATTTTTCAATTATAAAATAATATATTTTTCTCTTAATTTCTCTTTGTTGTGAGTCAATGATACGTGGCGAAATGAGAATTCTATTCGTGCCTTGTTGTGGGTCTACGTGGCAACAAGAAACCACTAGCGGGATTGCAGAGGAGAGCGGACACAGAACGAGCAAGACCATTCGATTTCGAAGATGGCGCCGGTAGGAACAACGTGCAATACCACGAGCGAGGTGGTTTTTGTTTTGTGGCTCACTTTTCACCGTCTTTTTTCTTCTTCCCTCTCTTACCACGATAAATACCCTCCCCGCACCCAACCTTTCACATCACAATTCAAAATCTCTCATCTTCCTTTCGTTCATCTTCCTTCGTTTTTTTAGCCATGTCTACTGTTGGCCAGACAATCAAGTGCAAAGGTCACCCTTTTCATACTTTACTCATAAGCATCGTCTTCTTCTTTTCCTTCTCTCTACTTTTGCTGTACTATGTATTTTGTTGAAACTGATTGCAATTTTTTGGGGTAAAATTGTCACAGCTGCCATTGCATGGGAGGCAGGGAAGCCACTGGTGATTGAAGAAGTAGAGGTGGCGCCACCCCAAACCGGAGAAGTCCGTTTGAAGATCCACTACACCTCCCTTTGCCACACTGATGTTTACTTTTGGGAAGCCAAGGTCTGCATATGTTAAAGACATTATCTTTCTTTAGAGGGATCATATACAGATTACTGAAACAAATACTTAAAAGTGTTAGATTTATTGGATACATGATGTGATAGTGGGAGAGTGATAGAAGAAAATAATATGTTTAATAGGGGATTTTTACTGTTAAATTAAAATAATGCAGCTGCTTTGATTTAATTTGATCGAATAGGATATTAACAGATACAGATATAAGCAATTTTGCATGTTTTATGTATGAATCATCAATGCATTAGTATCTAACTTGATTTTCCCTTTGTTTTTTCAGGGCCAGACTCCATTGTTTCCTCGTATTTTTGGCCATGAAGCTTCAGGGTATCTTGATCATACTCTCCCATTTAATTTATTTCAAACTTTTCTTTCTTATTTTTGTACATCTAGGACCGCATTGAAGAGTAAGAAAATGGAGAAGAGAGGTAATTTCTTATTAGATTTCCGTTGTTTTATTCAGTATTGTTGAGAGCGTTGGCGAGGGTGTCACTCATTTGCAACCAGGAGACCATGCCCTCCCTGTGTTCACAGGAGAGTGTGGGGATTGTGTGCATTGTAAGTCAGAAGAGAGCAACATGTGTGAGCTCCTCAGGATCAACACCGACAGGGGTGTCATGATCAGTGATGGTAAATCAAGGTTCTCTAAGGATGGAAAACCCATTCACCATTTCTTGGGAACCTCCACATTCAGTGAATACACAGTTCTCCACGCAGGATGTGTTGCAAAGATCAACCCAGCTGCTCCACTTGACAAAGTTACTGTTCTCAGTTGTGGAATTTGCACAGGTTGGAAGAATTTACATCCTTGAGAGTTCAGACAGAAATATATAATGTTTTTTATGTAGCAAACTAGCTTGGTGATTATATTTTCTGATATAATATTTTTGGTTCCATGTCGTAGGTCTTGGTGCTACTGTTAATGTTGCAAAACCAAAACCTGGTTCCTCTGTTGCCATTTTCGGACTTGGAGCCGTTGGCCTTGCGGTATGTTTTTCCTCTGGCGTTTGATGGTGCTTCTTTCAGCAGTTGATAATGTGATAAAGGGATATTAATGTTAGTTTCAACTCTTGATTTTCGATCACTATTTTAGGCTGCAGAAGGGGCAAGGATTTGTGGTGCTAAAAGAATCATTGGAATTGATTTAGTTCCAGAAAGATTTGAACAAGGTATACTGTTTAAAGATGTGTAAAGTGTAAAGATCAGATGTTTAAAGATTCGGCACAACCTAATTGATTTTATTTTTGTTGGCAGCTAAGAAGTTTGGTTGTAACGAGTTTGTGAATCCAAAGGATCATGATAAGCCTATTCAACAGGTTAGTTCTTGAACAATTTTCTGAAGTTCAATACCCTTTCCTCAACTAGTTACACTCTTAAAGTTTCACCATTTTTCTTAATTCTGTTCTTCTAATGCTAACCATTCAATTCTAACATCATAAAAAATAAAATCATAGTGTCTTTGTTTGAACAAGGAGATTGAAAAGAGAATGTTGATGAACAGGTAATTGCTGAAATGACCAATGGAGGTGTGGACCGGGCTGTTGAATGCACTGGCAGCATCCAGGCCATGGTTTCGGCATTTGAATGTGTCCATGATGTAATTGAATCATAACTCATTATCTCTTGTTTCTGAAACACTGCATTAAGCTATTTCCTAAGGCTGAACCTTGATTTCTTCTTCTCAGGGTTGGGGTGTTGCTGTACTTGTTGGTGTGCCTAGTAAAGATGATGCATTCAAAACTGCTCCTATTAATTTCCTGAATGAGAGGACTCTTAAGGGAACCTTTTATGGCAACTACAAACCACGTACTGATCTTCCTGGTGTTGTGGAAAAGTACCTCAGCGGGGTAAGTTTACACAGTGACTTCTGTTTCTGTGGTCTTTAGCAGAACCAGTATGAGAAAAAAAACTCACTTATTTATAATGTTGCTGACATGATCCTTATGGATATTGCAGGAGCTAGAAGTAGATAAGTTCATCACTCACTCAGTTCCCTTCACAGAGATCAACAAAGCCTTTGATTACATGCTGAAAGGAGAGTCCATTAGGTGTCTTATTCGCATGCAAGACTAAGATGGATGATGAAATAGTTCATCACTCTGTTGTTCAGGACAGAGGTCTCCATCTGAATTTACGAGTGTTAATAAAGTTTTGATAGAAAATCCTCTTCTAGGATTATGATTCTCATTTTTCAGATTGAGTGTTGAGACAGATACCGCACTTGATCCTTTGTTTCTTTGTTACTGCTTGTGTATTTTTGTAATTTTGCTGTTTAATTGTTAAATAATATTTGACTTCTACATTAATATTTGTCCTTTTTTATACAATTTTTTTTTATGATTTAATCTTTTAAATGATTATATTTTTAAATTCAAATAACTATGCATGATAAAAAAATTATCTACATAATAAAAGAATTATCTGTAATAAAATTATTTATTTTTATAAAAATTATTTTACAGTTTTATACCATTAATAAAGGAGATTATCTTATTTAATATATATGATTTTTTTCAATTTTACTTTTAAGTAACTATTTTTTAATTTAAATAATTATTCAAATAAAAAAAAATCGTTTACATAATAAAAAATTATTTGGAATAAAATTATAAAATTAATTATTATTATAATTAAAATAATTTTATAGTTTAATAATATTTTCTATTTTTTAATAAGAGAAATGTGAATTGGGCACATGTTTTCCCACTGTCAGAAAGAATGCCAGTGATCAGAATGTCAAGAACACACTTGTCAGAAAGAATGCTAGTGATCAGAATGTCAAGAACACACTTCCCTGTTTTATTGAGATTTAATAAATTAAAATCAATAATAATGATAGTAAGAATAATATTTGATCATTCAATCATTTAAATTAAATTTATGTTTGAACTTTGATAAGGATTTAGGGACTCTTCCACGTACTTGACCCATGAGTCGCAAATTTAGTACGTAATAGGTCAGTAGATTAGGCTAAAAATATAAATCTACATAAAGAAGCGACTTGTTTACAATCCCATAAAAGGGCTCTATGGCTTGGGTTGTGAACAGCCGAGGTCTTCAAATTTTAAAATTAATTTTAAAATATGTAACTTATGGTTCAGTTCAATATAAAACCGAGACAAAAAAGTAAATTTATGATTTCGCTTCACTAAAGACCAAGACAGAAAAATATGTTTTTGTTTCGGTTCACATTTGAGGTTAAAAGTCATCACCCTTTGGTCTCATCTTAATATACCTCGGTTCTAGCACTGAAGCAGAATAGCAAAAAAAACTGGGGTCAAAAGTTCTTACTGCACTAATGTGTATATGCTTGGTGTCTCTTTTCTGTTGTAATTCCACTGTTATTCGCATGTTTTGAGTGTTTTTCCCAAAAACCGCCTAGCGATGTTCATAGCCCGCTAGGCGACTTATACAATGCTAGGCAACTTTCTGGATTTTTCCATAAATCGCATGGTGACCTTGAAGGTTTGCCAGGCAACGCGAGAGAACTTGGTTTATTTTCTCTGATTGATTGGATTCTGTGGAACTTTGTGATCAGTCTGGGTTCTAGTAGTATTAATGAATGTTTCTGGGCATGATTGTGTTATAAATTGTCTATGTGGGGCTTTAATTGATGGAAAACAATGTATGAGTTCACATGAGGGTTCATGTTAGGATTGGGAATAAGTGAATGTTGATTTAAAATTGTGATATGTTGGGAAACTGAACTTAAATTGGATATCTATAAATGTTGGAATCATGTTAGAATGTGAATTGGGTGAGATTGCATGAATGGGATGAAGATTGGGTAATTTTGGGTCTTATGAAAGTGCAAAGAATTCTGGAACTGACAGAACCTGATGCACCACCTGGCGGCACATCCTTACCACCAAGCGACACGTAGAAATTTGTAGTCCTGGTGGCTATTGTGTGTGAGCAACGAGGGGAAAAACCTGTTGGAAATTCAAGTAGAAATGGTTACCTAAAAATAGGAGAAATTAGATAATTAGTAATTTATAAATATTGGAAGTAATAAATATGATTGAGAGATTGGAGCAACTAGAGGTGGAATGAGACAATGGTTAAAGAAATTAGAGTAAGGTGGTTGTTGTAGTGTATGGTGTGGCCTGGATTATAAAATGTGCAGTAGTTGGTGGATGTTTTGGTCATAAGCATGGTGTTTTATTCCTAGTGTAGGAATACTACAATGTAGTTCAGCATGTGGTATGGATTCAATGCAATTGAGAGTATTGTTTGGGATTATGAATGAAAGGAGTGGGCAACTATTGTAAGAGTCCAATGATCATGGGTTATTCTTAATTCATTCTAAGTGTTGGCATATTTAAGTGGGGGAATATACTGGGTTATAAATTTTTTATAAGGCATATGGGGTTTGGACTCACTTTATAATGGATTATTTGTATGTCACATGGTACTGTGTAGTATGTTTGTGGTGATTATGGGTACTGGAATCTGTTCTGCATGGGATAAACCAGTAAAAGTTGTTTACTGGTGTAGCGCTTGGCGGTGGGAATTGAACCGCCAAGCAAGAGCTATAAACCAGGGAGGCCCTGGAGCGCGTAGTGCTTGGTGGTGAGGATGATTCATCCAGGCAATAATTGTCTAGGTAGTGGTCACTAGAACGCGCGATGCTTGTCGGTGAGAAAGGTTCCGCTAGGTATTAATTGTCAAAAAGGTGACCCCTAAAGTGCGTTGTGCCTGGTAGCGTGTAGGGCTCGTCATGCGATCTGTAGTGATATTTCGCCTGGCGACGCTTAGGCTACGCCACAAGATAGTGTAGGGGCATCAATTGTTATTTGGAGATTTCGCATGGTGAACACTACTTTGGATGATGGCTTTGGATTGAGATGTGTTGAGACCCATTTACAAGTGATGGCTCGTAATGTATTATGAACACGTGGTGTTCACAGGTAGTGTCCTGTGATGTTGGAAATTCTGAGGGATCATACGAGTAGTGGATCGTATTGGATAACTCCACTTGATTGTCACTCACGGGTTGTGACCGGTGATGTTGAGAATCTCATGTGAAAATACGGATGGTGGTTCGTATTGGTTAGCTCCATTTGGTTGTTACAGATGGTGGTTCGTAACGTAATAGTTCAACACGTGTTGGTCTACGAGTGATGGCTTGTAGAGGTTGGATCACGAGTGGTGGCTTGTGTATTTTTGTAATTTTGTTGTTTAATTGTTAAATAATATTTGACTTCTACATTAATATATGTCCTCTTTTATACAATTTTTTTTATGATTTTATCTTTTAAATGATTATATTTTTAAATTCAAATAACTATGCATGATAAAAAAATTATCTACATAATAAAAGAATTATCTGTAATAAAATTATTTATTTTTATAAAAATTATTTTACAGTTTTATACCATTAATAAAGGAGATTATCTTATTTAATATATATGATTTTTTTCAATTTTACTTTTAAGTAACTATTTCTTAATTTAAATAATTATTCAAATAAAAAAAAATCGTTTACATAATAAAAAATTATTTGGAATAAAATTATAAAATTAATTATTATTATAATTAAAATAATTTATAGTTTAATAATATTTTCTATTTTTTAATAAGAGAAATGTGAATTGGGCACATGTTTTCCCACTGTCTGAAAGAATGCTAGTGATCAGTATGTCAAATTTTGCGCCTTTAATTTTTGATGTTCGGACTTTACATGATTCACATTTTTGTGTTTTACATCTCTTATTCTCAGAACACTCCCCTATTTTATTGAGATTTAATAAATTAAAATCAATAATAATGACAGTAAGAATAATATTTGATTATTCAATCATTTAAATTAAATTTATGTTTGAACTTTGATAAGGAGTTCAGGGACTCATCCACTTACTTGAGCGATGAGTAGTAAATTTAGCACGTAATGGGTCTGTAAGTTAGGCTAAAAATATCAATCTACATGGCTTCGGTTGTGAACAACTGAGGCCAAAAGGTCTTCAAATTTTAAAATTAATTTTAAAATATGTAACTATATGGTTTCGGTTCAATATAAAATCGAGGTAAAAAAGTAGATCTATGACTTCGCTCCACTAGAGACCCAAAATAGAAAAGTGTGTTTTTGCTTCAATTCACACCCAAGGTTAAAAGTCATCACTCTTTGGTCTCACCTTAATATGTCTCAGTTCTAGCACTGAAGCATAATAGGAAAAAAAAATGGGGCCAAAAGTTCTTACTACACTAGTGTGTATATGCTTGGTGTCTCTTTTCTGTTGTAATTCCATTGTTTTTCGCATGTTTTGAGTGTTTTTCCAAAAATCGCCTAGCGGTGTTCATAGCCTGTTAGGCGACTTATATAATGCTAGGCAAGTTTTTGGATTTTTCCATAAATCGTATAGCGGCCTTGAAGGTTCGCCAGGAAATACGAGAGAACTTGGTTTGTTTTTCTCTGGTTGATTGGATTCTGTGGAACTTTGTGATCAATCTGGGTTCTAGTAGTATTAATGAATGTTTCTGGGCATGATTATGTTATAAATTGTTGGGTTAAATAAGTTTTTGATCCCTCAACTTTCAGCGAAATTTGGAATTAGTCCCTCATCAAAACTTTTGACCAATTTAATCCTTCATGTTTCAAAATGCATGAATTTAGTCCTTTTAAACAAATTTTGTCAAGTTTATCTCACGTTTCAAGCGCTTTCATGATAGTATTTAAATTATTTACACTATTTGACATATTTTTGCTTCAATATTAACTTAAATACTATCATGAAATGTGCTTGAAACGTCAGATAAACTTAACAAAATTTGGTTAAAAGAACTAAATTCACGCATTTTGAAAGATGAAGGACTAAATTGGTATAAAGTTTTGATGAGTGACTAATTCCAAAATTCACTGAAACTTGAGGGACCAAAAACATATTTACCCTAAATTGTTTATGTGGGGCTTTAATTGATGGAAAAAAATGTATGAGTTCATAGGAGGGTTCCTATTGGGATTGGGAATAAGTGAATGTTGATTTAAAATTGTGATATGTTGTGAAACTGAACTTAAATTGGATATCTATAAATGTTGGAATCATTTTAGAATGTGAATTGGGTGAGATTGCATGAATGGGATAAAGATTGGGTAATTTTGGGTCTCACGAAAGTGCAGGGAATTCTAGAACTAATAGAACATGATGCACCACCTGGCGGCACGTCCTTGCCACCAAGCGACACGTAGAAATTTGCAGTGCTGATGGCTATTGTTGTGTGAGAAACAAGGGGAAAAACTTGTTGGAAATTCAAGTGGAAATGGTTACCTAAAAATAGGAGAAAATTAGATAATTAGTAATTTATAAATATTGGAAGTAATAAATATGATTGGGAGATTGGAGCAACTAGAGGTGGAATGAGACAATGGTTAAAGAAATTAGAGTAAGGTGTGGCCTGGATTATAAAATGTGCAGTAGTTGGTGGATGTTTTGGTCATAAGCATGGTGTTTTATTCCTAGTGTAGGAATACTACAATTTAGTTCAGCATGTGGTATGGATTCAATGCAATTGAGAGTATTGTTTGGGATTATGAATGAAAAGAGGAAGGAGTGGGCAACTATTGTAAGAGTCCAATGATCATGGGTTATTCTTAATTCATTCTAAGTGTTGGCATATTTAAGTGGGGGAATATACTGGGTTATAAATTTTTTATAAGGCATATGGGGTTTAGACTCACTTTATAATGGATTATTTGTATGTCACATGGTACTGTGTAGTATGTTTGTGGTGATTATGGGTACTGGAATCTGTTCTGCATGGGATAAACCAGTAAAAGTTGTTTACTGGTGTAGCGCTTGGCGGTGGGAATTGAACCGCCAAGCAAGAGCTACAAATCAGGGAGGTCCTGAAGCACGTAGTGCTTGGTGGTGAGTATGATTCCACCAGGCAATAATTGTGTAGGTAGTGGTCACTGGAACGTGCGACGTTTGTCGGTGAGGAAGGTTCTGCTAGGTATTAATTGTCAAAAAGGTGACCCCTAAAGTGCGTTGTGCCTGGTAGCGTGTAGGGCTCGTCATGCGGTCTGTAGTGATATTTCTCTTGGCGACGCTTAGGCTATGCCACAAGATAGTGTAGGGGGCATCGACTGTTATTTGGATATTTCACATGGTGAACACTACTTTGGGTGATGATTTTGGATTGAGATGTGTTGAGACCCATTTACAAGTGATGGCTCGTAATGTATTGTGAACACATGGCGTTCACGGGTAGTGTCCTGTGATGTTGGAAATCCTAAGGGATCATACGAGTAGTTGATCGTATTGGATAGCTCCACTTGATTGTCACTCACGAGTTGTGGCCGGTGATGTTGAGAATCTCATGTGAAAATATAAATGGTAGTTCGTATTGGTTAGCTCCATTTGGTTGTTACGAATGGTGGTTTGTAACGTAATAGTTCCACACGTGTTGGTCTACGAGTGGCGGCTTGTAGAGGTTGGATCACGAGTGGGGGCTCGTGGCAGCATGTGTCATCTTAAGGTCATTATCAAAGTGCGTAGAAGTTGGATGAACATGGTGGAAGACCATGATTTCTATTGCATAAGGAAAGGTTCTCAAAAGGGTTTTGGAATAAATTATTATGCATTGGGTGAGGGTTTATAGTTCTTTATGCATGTTTAAATATATTAAGCAGACCCTTTTTGTGTGTGTTTGGCGATGATCGTGTAACTTGTTACATGGGAGCAAATGATGTTTCAGGTGGCGTTGGTGATGCATAGAGCCGGAGAGGGGCGAGCATGGGAAATGTTATAAAGAACTTTTTATGAATTGTAATCAGTTTTTATTTATAATTGGACCTTGGATTTTGTACTAGTGGAGCTGGATTTTATGGATTTTGATTCCAGCACATTTATTAACGTTTTAAATTTTCTGCATTTTTGGGAAAAAAGTTTTATTAATTGTCAATTTATTATTACTTTTATTTTATTTATTTTAAATTAGTAATATCTGGCCAGGATGTTACATTGTGCACTTTAGCGAAATAATCAAGTACTTGATAAGTTCAATGAATTTCATGCCTTGGTTGAGAGGCAATGAGGGAAGAACCTAAAATATATACGTTCTGACAATGGTGGTGAGTATCGTGGACCCTTTGATGCTTAATGCAAACAACATGGTATTGCATATGAGAAGACTCCTCCTAAAACTCCTTGGTTGAATGGTTTAGTTGAGAGGATTAACATGACATTACTTGAGAATGTGAGATATATGCTTTTACATGATAAATTACCCAAGCATTTTTGGGGTAAGGCACTATACACGGTGGTGCACGTTATCAATCTCACTCCTACTGTGATTTTAGACAATGAAATGCGAAATAAAATTTGGTTGAGCAAGAATGTAAGCTATGATCATTTGCATGTCTTTGGTTGCAAGGAATTTGTTCATATTCCAAGGGATGAAATATCCAAGTTGGATGTGAAGACAAGGCAATGCATCTTTATTGGATATGGTGAGGATGATCTTGTTGAGAATAATCTTGTTCGAAGCTGTGATGTACAATTCATGGAAGACCAAACCATTGAGGACATTGATAAGGTGGAGAAGACCACAGCCGAAAAAGATAGTAATCTCACTGATGGTAATCCGATGAAATTGCCCGCTCATAATCTGGATAATGTTGAAACTGAAGCTCAAGATGATGAGCAACATGGTGATATTTAGGATCAACAGATTGGAGGTGGAGTAGAGGTTCCAATTGATGATGCTCAAAAGGAACATGATGATGATCTTGATGATATACCTGAACCACCTCAAGTCCAACTCAAGAGGTCTAATAAATAGAAACAACCTACTAGTCTATTATTTGTTAAGTTCATTGCCATTACTGAAGCATAGAAGGAATTGCTATGGTTGAAGAAATTCTTGTAGGAGCTTGGTTTTGTGCAAGATAACTATCTATTATTTGTTAATAGTCAGAGTGCTATCCATCTTGGTAAGAATCCAACTTCCCTTTCTAGATTCAAACATATTGATGTGAGGTATCATTGGATACGTGATGCTTTGGATGCTAAGTTGTTGGCGTTGGAAAAAATTCATACAAATGATAATAGTGCTGATATGATGACTAAAGCATTGCCAAAAGGGAAGTTTGAAGTTTGTTGTGAGATCGCCGGTTTTGCGTTTATCTCTGCATAGTTGTAAGGGAGAGATTTGTTGGGTATTGAGCTCCCAAAACTTGAGAAGTCCATGTCCCACTTAACCTAGTGGAGAGGGGGCTGGAAAATAAGAAGAGAGATAGAACAATAGAGTTACAATCCATCGAAAACTCAAGCACATTGAGAGAGAGGTAGAGGGAAAAATCCGTTCATATTTTTCACTGAGCTGCCACCGTAAAAACAACATTGCAGATTCGTTCACCGTTGGATTGTACTGAAAATTTTACAGCAGTTTCACAATACATTCTTCTTCATTCTAACCAATCAGATTGTCGATACAAAGTCTGAGTTGGTAGAAATTAATTTCGCACTGCAGCAGTGATTTTATAGGTTTTTTTTCTCTTTGTTCTTCTCTATTTGAAAGCTTTGTTACTTTGCTATTTGGTTCGGTGTTGGCACTAATTTGTGCACTTGATTGAGACTCATTTGTACTCTTGTTAGTCATAGTGAATCTATTTCTTTAGTTTGGACGACTTGTGATTTTTATCCTTGATTTGAAGGGTTTTCCACATTAAAAATTTTGGTATCTTTATTTGTGATTGTGGTGATTTATTATGGTTGTTCTTTGATAGTTGCTTTTTATAAATTCTTGCAAGTTAAGAAAAATTACATCCTTTACTTCTTTGGTATATTGTTTGCGTTATTGTTTTCACCATTACTTTAATATATTGTTTGTATTGTTATTTTCACCATCACTAAAGTAACGCAAGAAAGAAAAACTTGTTCATTCGTATTATGAGAAGGTAGCAAATAGGATTATTAAGAAATATGATTCTTTCGGTGTTGTATATATGCGGTTAAAATGCAAATAAACACCTCAAAGTGAAAATGTAACGGTCAAATAACATTACAAAACAGGTAAATGCATACATATTCCAACAAATGAATGTGCATATTGGTGAAACAATGGGTGACAAGTCTACAAGTTCACATGCAAAACAATATACCTAAAAGTAGAACTCAACAAAATTCTTATTCCTATCAATACCATTTTAGTTCTGCATTTTTTTAATTTTAGTATACATGGACATCAATTGAGATCTGATTGTTTTTAATATTATATTCGAAAGTAAAAATACAATTCTTTGTTTTCGACTTTCTTATATGAATCATGATAAAATCCTATTAGAACTATAAGATTTTTAACCAAACGTTACATACCAAAAGTCCTACTAGTCTTGTATCCACCAAAACAACCACCAATGGATCCACTACACGCAAATCCATCTTAATATAGTTCCTTCCAACTTATTAATTATAAGCACAACCCAAAACAAAAAAACTCTATAATATTAATAATAATTACTACCCTAAACTTGTACTAACATCACTTAATCACTTAATCACCCCCACTAGACAACACATCTTCCACGTGCAAAACGGGTTTCTTATATTTAATTAATTTAATTAACCATTACCCAACTCTCAACTCAAATTTCACAAAAGCAGTTCCCTATTGAACACCCAACTGAACTTCACACTCTGCGGCTTCATCTTACGCGCTCGCTCATCAGCGCGTTCTTGCAACCTCCTAATCCTAGGCGCTAACCCACACACGTAATCCTGTGCCCGCTTTCCTTCCCCCGACAAACCTTCAAGCTTCTCCAATCTCCACCGTCCAACCAGAAACTCCAAGATATCTGCATAATCATTGGCCGTGTACACGCCCATTCGCTGGGCCACTGCAGAGAAATGCTCGAATAGCTTAGGGTCGTGCCCATCGTACATAAGATGCGCCGGCATTGTGATCTTCTTCTCCATCATGTTTCCTATTGCAACCATCGCCCCAGTGGGGTCCACTTCTAGAAGCTTCTCCACGATTCTAGAATATGCATTCTCATGCCGCTTCTCATCCGCAGCAATGGTTCCACATATGCGCGCAAGCACTGGATCACCCCCTTCCTTCGCAAGCCGAGCAGTGTTCCCATGCGCCACGAAAGTTGCTCGCTCTTGGAAGGAAGTGTACACAAACCCTAAATAAGGATTGTTCTCTGTTCCAGGGTCCTACATTAATCAAAAACAAACCATAAAAAATAATGAATTTTTCACTGATTCCTTGCAATGCCAAACAGATCCCTAATTTTTTTTTTTAAGGAATTCGAATAAAAAACAAACATTTCTTACCATGCCGGCTCCGATGAGGTAATGCACAGTTTTCTCAACCTTAGCCATGTCGACGCGACCGGAGAGGTATAAATAAGTTCTGAGCAGATCTCCGTGGCGGTTTTCTTCTGCGGTCCAGGCCCGGGTCCACACGGCCCACGGGCTTGGACTGGTTCCGCAGTCGTCTTTCACGCCGTCGAGGTTGTTGATCATGGTCTGGTAAGTGGGAAGCGCGTCTTCGGTGACCATGTCACCCACCAACACCACGAAGTACTCGTCGGGAAGCTCCTTGGTGCGTTCGCGAAGGGCTTTCACCTCCTCGCTGAACTCTTCGAACGGCAGTGACGAGTCAGGGACCAAGTTCTGCGGCTGCCAGCATCGTTCCACGGGCTTCAGCAGTGGTAGGACCCACTCCGACGCCCACCCCTCCAACGACTTGAAAACCTCCATTTTCTCCGGAGGCATTGAGTGGGTCCTCCGAGCCTTCAGCGGCGCCGTGGAGACGGCGGAGACGGCGGAGACGGCGACTTTGGGCGGTGGCAAGAGGTGGCGGTGGCATGAGCTTGTTGTATATGCGCGTGGAACAAGTGTTTGAGTGGTGATGGAGTTGCAGGGTCGTATCTGCATGGTGTTGGTTATGTGTTGTTGGGCTTAGACTATCGTTGTTTGAGTGAAACTGTGTGTGCTGCTTTGGGGAGTGAGATATTTGTAAACGGTGTGATTTGTGATAAGTCCTTGTTTTTCTTGATAATTTCAAAAGTGCCATATAAGTTGTTTTGAAATTTATGAAATTCTTTTGTGGAAATTTGACTCTCTACATTGAGAAGTTGTTGTTTTGGGTAAGAAAATAATGATCATTTGTTAAGGGTAGGATAGTCATTTGTGAAATGTTACCGGGGCATGAAATACAAAAGTTCCAGGGTGTGCATATTAAATAAATATGGATTTGTGTAAAACTGGGGGTGCTGTGGTTTTGGTGGAATAACAGAGACTGGTCAATCATGATTTCTGTGGATCTTTTACATCTTTGTGGGCGTCTTTAAATACGCCAGCTCATTTTTTTTCTTAATATTTTTTTTATTTAATGGTTAACAGTTAGTTAACAAATAAAACCAGTAGAGATTAATTAACAAATGAATTTTTTTTTTATTCAAGTATTTATTACACAAAAAGTATGACAGAATGAACTATTTCATTAGTATCTTTTGTTTGTAATGACTTGTTGTATGTATATTAATTACAAATTTTAATGTCTTTTTTTAGTACGTTTATAATGATATAAGGATTTTTAAATTTAGACAAGCTTTTAAATTGCAAATTAAAACATAAAGCAGATAAATATATAAACAAAACAATCTATACAGTATTTATTTGGGGTATAATTTTCTATATTTATGTTATTGTTATTTATTATAATAGTTTTAAAACAATAATAAATATATGAAGAAGATTTTGGATCTTACAAGGAAAAAAAACAGGATAATAACTTCTATTTTATCAGGATGAAAACAAAATATGAAAATAAATCATTTACTTAATATTACTAATTTTAGTTATTATTAAGTTAAAAACTATAATTTATAGTATGGAAAATATCTTGTACAATTTAATATTTTACATGTTAACTCTATTTGCACAATAAATATCATTACTAAAGAAAATTAACAAGAAATTACTACCTTTTTTTTTTTGCAAAAATATTTGTATAAAACACTTTTATATAAAATTTTGTAGGAAATTTTTGCGAATTTTATAATTTTATAAGAAATAATTACTCACGGAGAAAGTATCTACTAATTAAAATTCTTAGAAAAATGACAAAAAAAATATTTTCTTGCAAACATTTTTAACAAATTTGCAAGAAAAATCCCATAAAATATTAAAATTTCTAGTAATGTATGTCACTTATTAAAATAATTTCACTTTCTTAATAAATAATTTTTTTTTATCTACTATGAAATACAATTGTACCGTATGGGCCCGTTGGCAAACTAAACATCGAGGGGTACCCAAAGTAATTTGCATAATTAGCTCACGTCTACATCCAAGCACACAAACAAGTGGTGTCGATCAGCAACCACCCTATCACACAATTAAGCAATAGAGGTACAAACCTACATAACAGATCATGTTCTTTACATAAAAACCAATCTCCCCTGGACGTGGCAATCATTGTGGGGATCATGAAGATTTATGTGTCAACGAGTGGCTAGTCGCCTTAGTGGCGCTGCACGAATCATTCGCCAGTCGTTCAGGGTCCAATTGTTGATCATATGAACATATGTGTCAAACAATGATGTTCGACAGGTAAAGCCGTAGGAGCGTTTCACTGATCATTCAGGGTCCAATTGTTGATCATATGAAGATATGCGTCAGACAACGACGTTTGGCAAGTAACGCCGAACGACAGTAAGGATAAATAGGAACCTCTAGTGGTTAAGATTAAACAAGTCAATAATCATGTTTTAAAAGCAATTGGGCCTTGATTAGGCCAACCCTAATCAAAGGCCCACGTAGAAAACTATAAATAGAAGTCAAATGTCAGGATGTTGGGAATTTTCTCTCGCATTTTTACAGCATTAATTATTATTATCGATTGAACCATTACTGACTTAAGCATCAGAGCCTCTTTAACAAGTAGATTGATCGATGTATTTCACCAGACGAGTAGCGAAGGAGACAAACAGACAAACGACGTGAGGAGTTGAAGATAAGACAAAAGTGTTAAATGAACGTTAGGCCCCTACACCCGAAACACTTTGGCGCCCATCATAGGGTCGAGCATTGATTGAACATAAATCCTTATGATGACCATGAGAAACATGACGAGCAAAGTTGAAGTACAAGACCCTTCTGAAGACCAAGTTGACACAAGGGAAATATTGAGGATGATGTAGCAACGCATGGATGAGATTCAACAGAACTACAAGGTGCAAATTTGAATTCTAAGGGAAGAGAATTCGTCCATGAGATAATAAGTGAGGGAGAAGGCAAATCTTGTGCATTCTACCCTAACTATCCCCAATCCCCCATGACAGAACTGAATGGAGCCGGTCGGGTAAGAGGAACAAACTCATCCGTCGTGCGCAGGAAGGACTAAACAGACGAAAGACAAACCCACTCACACTATAGTGGAAAGTTTAGGGGCTACCAAGGAGGTCACCCATCTAGGATGACAGTCAATACGGAGGTAAAGTTTCCCTTCACCCCTAGAAACCCCTTTGCCCGAACGATGTAAGATGACGACCTTCGAGAAGTAAGATGGAACCATCAATCCTGATAATCATTTGCCAACATTTTTGAACCAGATGATGTTCCATGCAGTTAATGACCCCATCTAGTGTAGAGTCTTTTCATCCTCATTAACAGGAGAAGCCTTGGAGTGGTTATCCGAACAACCTCCCAACAACATTGACTGCTTTGCCACTTTAAAGGCGTGGTTCAGTACCAAGTTTGATCCCCTCTGACCGGTGGCCTTGACACTTGTGACACTCGTCAATGTTTAGCTGGGGAAGGATCAATCTGTGAGGAGCTTCATTGATCGCTTCAATAGGATGTTGGTCAAAATTAAGGATCTTAGTGATGAAATAGTCAGACATCACTTCTTTACTAGCCTGTAGCTAGTGGTGCTTGCTGACAAGATCAGTAGGAAGCCTCCCAAAACCATGGGGATGCAAAAGCGAGCGACATAGTTTATGCAAATGGAAAAAGGTATGTGAAACTTCCAAAAGCAAGCACAACCCGAACCATCGGTAGTTGAGAAGAATAACCCTAAATCGGCTAGCAAACACCCGACTGGGAACGCACTCGAGCAGCCCAAGGGCCCTAAGTTTAGCAGTTACACTCCCCTCAATGTCTTGAGGGTGAAGATCTTAAAGGAGGCATTCAGTGTCGATTCCTTACCTCCCCCAAGAAAGATGCCTCCATCGCCTAACTTCGATGGAAGCAAGCATTGCCTGTACCACCGCAATATTGGCCACACTACCGAGCAATGCCACACTTTATGCGATAAGATAGAAGAGCTTATCAGGACTGGCCAATTGAAACGATATGTGCACAAGGAGTAGACCAAGCGTCATTTCAACTAGCCTCATTAATTGTAAACGACAAGCAATCCCTTACAACCAATTCATCTTTATTTTCCCAATACCCTATTATATTGGACTCTTCCATCTCAGACAATTGATCTACCTCATCCGATATATTACTCCAATAATATTTGTGTAAAGTTTGTTCAAATAATCCAATAAATTTCACTCAACATCACAAACAGGCATAATACACATGTAAATTCGCCATGTAAATATACACCACGAATTGTTCAATCCGATAAGTGAAAATATATTGCAGATTTTATAATTCATAATACAAGTTCACTTTTCGAAATATGTAATTTGGCATGTGCAAAATTATGATTTATTTCTTGCGAATTGTGTAATCCGTAACATTCACAAATTACACAATCCAGTATTATAATGTAAATGAAATGTAACTCAAAAAATGTATGACAACAGTGAATTTTCGCATGCCAGCCACCACGACGCATCCCAATGACTACCAAATATTATCCAAAAGGTTTAATTACTCGTAAGGTATCCAGTTTGGGTCAAGGGTGTCAAATTGGTACCCCGTGAAAAAAAAGGTGTCAATTTGGTATCCAAATAAGTTTAAGTGCATCAATCAAGTCCATTTTCATTAACGTCGTTAAAGTGATTAACGTTGACCAATTAAAAGAGTTCGTTGACACAAAAATTTGACACGTTGAATACCAATTATTTGTGACGTGGTAATTTAAATAAAAAATAGGAATTTTTGAAATGAATTAAAAAAAATTGTAATGTTCAAAGTGGCCCTAGATCAAGAAAAGCATAAAAGCATAGTGAGAAGTGAGAAGATGATCGAGGTTCATGCGATTTAGGGGTTTCTGCAAAGCGCATGTGAAATCGTTTTGAGAAGGTGTGATTGAGCTCCCATTTCCACCGATTTTCATCTTCTGGTTTTCACCATCGACGTCGAATCTGAGTCCTAAATTCCCATTTCCTCTCCTTTCCGATTCATGACACAGTTACGTTAGACCAAGCTTCTAGTTTTTTCCTCTTTCATTTTTCTGTTGCTTTTATTCTTTGAACTGCACAACGACATTTGTTGCTACAATAGGGTAATTTCAATTCCAATGCCAATTTCTAAATATTCTGAATTTTTTATGTTTCTTTTTAGGTTTGGGATTTTAAGGTTCTGAAGTTTCTACGCTGGGGGATATTGATTGGGAGGAGGGGGAAAGGAACTCGGGATTAGGGTTTTCTTGGAAGCATTGTTTTTATTGGGAAAATCAAGAAGGTATATTTGGAACTAGGAAGAGGGTTAAGTTTAGAGGATACACTATTTTTTTTATGTCCACGAAGAACACGCATAACCCTATTGCAAAATTGATCGGAAAGCACCTCTACAACTACGAACCACACACCACGAAACCACCTCATTAGGTTTGAACCAGCAAGCAAATGGAGAGGAAGAAGAAGATAATGACCACAAATGACTTAGGAAAAATTCAAACTTCACCATTCATTAAATAATTTGTGCATGTAACACTGTACAATTGTTTTTTTACACATCTTCTTTCAATGACACATATCCATTATGCATTGCCACATCACCATAAATTTAACGTCGTTTTTGACAATTTAACGGGATGCACCTGATTGATGCACTTAAACTTATTTGGGTATCAAATTGGCACCTTTTTTTTTCGCGGGGTACCAATTTGACACCCTTGACCCAAACTGGGTACCTTACAAGTAATTAAACCTATCCAAAATTAGTAACCACATGGAACTACCACCACAAATGGACTCACGACAATAAATAGCATCTATTCAAAACCCTAATTATTCATCACATGTTCTTATTGTATATTTGGGATTATAAAGATATAACGGGAAGTAATTATGGGGTGCAGGAGGAAATAGCCTTAAAAAAACTGCAGCTTTGCACTAAACAACAACTTTTAGGAATTAGTCTAATAAAGTCCCGTTTTTATTAGGGACTTTCCTGAAGAAGTCATTTTAGTTAGAAGTCTAGTAGCAGTAAGTCCTTGTTGATCGTATTTTCCTGTTTTGCTTTGCTTGTGTATGGCTATTTAATAGCCTGATGCTTTCATTCAATGAGACACAATATTCCTTCCAAAATCTCTCTCTCACAATCACTTTACTGTTAAATTATTCAGAGTTTTCAAACACTAAACTATTCAATCAATTTAAAAGAAAAAAACTGCGTTCAGAGAGTGGCGTTAAGGATGTTGCCATTTGAGACTATGCCCATCATTGAGATTCCACAGTTTGGAATGTGTAGTGAAGGTTTGCTAGCAGATGAAAATCAAAATGCAGAATTGTTATGATTATGAGAGAGAGAAAGAAATAGAACGTTGCATGATATGGAATTATGTTGATACAGAGAGAGAAAGTCTTAATATAGGCAAGCCTAGAACTAACTATACTAGCGTAACAAAAGATGTATAACAAACTACAGTAACTAACCATAACAGAATTATATATACTCTTAACACGCCCCCCATAAACTTAGGGTGGAGGTTGTAAGCTATGAACCCTAAGTTTATCACGAAAGTTTTGAAAACTATCCCTCGAGACAGGTTTCGTAAGAGCATCTGCAACTTGAAGCTAGGCTGGAATATGTTGAACACAAAGATGCTGTTTTCGAACATGATCACGGACATAGTGAACATCAAGGGCGAAGTGCTTGGTTTTGGAATGAAAGATGGGATAGGCTGTGAGTAAAACTTCACCAAGATTATCAGAATATATAGTGGGTGCAGGAGGAGAAAGGGAAAGCTCTTTGAGAAGAGAAGCTATCCAAGAGAGTTCAGTTGTTGCAGAAGCAATGCTGTGAAATTCTGCTTCAGTGGTGCTGCGAGAAACAACTTCTTGCTTTTTCGACGACCAAGTGACAAGATTCGATCCAAGATATATACAGAAACCCGAAGTCGACTTTCGATCACTTGGATTTGAACCCCAGTCAGCATCTGCAAAACAACAAAGAGTAAAATCCGTGTTTGATATGAAACGGATGCCAAAATGAGTAGTGCCAGCAACATATCTTAAAATTCGTTTGACCACTTGTCAATGATGAAGTTGTGGTTGGTGCATAAACTGAGAAACCTTGTTAACTGCATACGTGAGATCCGGACGTGTGAAAGTAAGGTACTGAAGAGCCCCAACAGTTTGTCGATATAACGTGGGATCCGAAAAAGCTTCAGAGCCATCAGGTGTGAGCTTAAGAGAGGTTGCCATTGGTGTTGGTTGAGGTTTTGCGGAAGTCATGTTTGCCTTACGGAGAATCTGATTTGCATATTTTGTTTGAGTAAGGAGAAGAGAGCCACTTGGTTGCCAATGAGCTTCAATACCAAGGAAGAAATGAAGTTTGCCAAGGTCTTTGAGTGAAAAGGTGTTGTTGAGAGTGGTAATGAGCTTTTGAATGGCAGAAGAAGACGTTCCTGTAACAAGGATGTCATCAACATAAATAAGTATAAGTATGGTGGAAGAAGATGATTGTTGGACAAATAACGAAGGATCAGAAATATTAGATATAAAGCCAAGGTGAATAAGAGTTGTACTTAGCTTTTGATACCAGGCTCTTGGAGCCTGCTTTAAACCATAGATAGGTTTGTTTAATTTGCAAACGTATCCGGGTTGAGAACAAAAACCGTGTGGTTGTTCCATGTACACAAGTTCGTCAAGATCACCGTTGAGAAAAGCGTTGTTAATGTCAAGTTGACGAACAGTCCAACCAGCCGAGAGAGCAAGAGATAACACTAAACGAATCGTGGTTGGTTTCACAACAAGGCTGAAAGTCTCGAAATAGTCAAGACCCTCAATTTGATTGAATCCACGTGCAACTAAGCGTGCTTTGCGTCGTTCAAGGTACCATCGGGGTTATATTTGTTTTTGAAAATCCATTTTGACGTGATGATGTGAGCACCGCGGGGAGGTTGAACCAATGTCCAAGTCTTGTTTTTTAGGAGTGCATCAAATTCAACTTGCATGGCTTGTTTCCATGCAGGGTCAATAAGCGCATCCTGTGCACATAGAGGAACAGTGGTAGTAGAAACCCAAGCTTTTGGTTTAAAGATACCAGACTTAGCTCTAGTTTGCATTGGATGCACGTTAACAAGAGTGTCTGCTGAGGAGGAAGCCACAGAATCAGTCGATGTTGGAGCCTGGGATGCGCCAGAATTCAAGGATGCAATAGAGTGAGGAGAGTCTTGAGTCTGAGATACTGCATCTTCTGAGACTGAAGGATGTTCCGAAGAAGATGAAGGAGAGGGCATGCATGGTACAAAGGAGTCTGATGGAGCAACAGGTGTATGTGGTTGATGTGGGGTTGTGGGAAGAAGAAGCAATGTTGATGAAGGAGCATCACCACCCAACACAGGAGCGAAAGATTGAGGTGCAAACATATTTGGAACACATTTATAAGGAAATTCATTTTCGTTAAAAATAACATCCCTGGATGTATACAACTTACAATTTGGATGAAGACATAAGTAGCCTTTTTTGTTTACGGAATATCCAAGAAACAAACATGCATGGGATTTAAAATTAAATTTATGTTTATTGTATGGACGTAAAAGAGGAAAGCAAGTGCAACCAAAAACACGAAACAATTCATATTTTGGTGGATGATGATAAAGGATTTCATGAGGAGTTTTATATTGAAGAACAGATGTGGGTAAATTATTTATAACCAAAGTTGCAGCTTTGAAGGCAAAATCCCAGTATTTTAAGGGCATAGATGCATGTGCAAGGAAACTCAAACCAGTTTCAACAATGTGTATGTGCTTCCTCTCAACAGTCCCATTTTGAGGATGAGAGTAAGGACAAGTATAACGATGAATGATGCCAAACTTAGCTAAGAACTTATCAAAATGTATAAATTCACGAGCATTATCGGTTTGAATGGCTTTTATAGAAAGACCTAATTGTTTTTCAATCATTGTTTTGAAATTAATAAAGATGTCAAAAGATTGAGATTTTGAATGAAGCATGTAAACCCACGTGAATCTGGAAAAAGCATCAACAAAGGAAATGTAATACATATCACCGTTAACAGAGCAAACTTGTGCTGGACCCCAAATGTCAACAAAGATTAATTCTAGTGGGTGTGTGTAGACTGTGTGAGATGTAGTAAAAGGTAGCTAATGTATCTTGGATATAGCACAAGAGTTGCAGAAAACAGAGTCAGTGTTAAAAGAAATGTTACAACTTTGTAGAATTCTCTTTACAGTTTGAAGAGTAGCATGGCCCATGCGTGCATGCCATAGGTCCAAAACCGATGAAGAAGCAGTCGAGACTTGATGAACTTGAGGCTTGTGTGAGCATTTCAGCGTAGGAAAAACATATATGCCATCTTTAAGTTGTCCTTGAAGTAGAATCTGTTTTGTGACCTGGTGTTTTACATTACAATGAGAAGGAAAAAATTCAAAATAAACACAATTATCTTTGGCAAATTGAGAAACACTCAAAAGATTTTTTGTGATGTTTGGAACACATAAAAGATTATGCAAGGCAAAACTAGATGAATTTGACAGAGAAGAAAGATTTGCAGATCCAACATGAGTAATAGCCAAACCTGATCCATTGCCAAGTTTAACATGTTCAGATCCATTGTAGTTGGTTTTAGATGTGAAGTTTGAAGAGTCACTTGTTATGTGATGTGAAGCCCCACTATCGGGGTACCAAAGAGTTTCAGGCATAGTAGAGATAGAAGACAATTGATCACAGTTATCAATATTGGAAGGAGAAACCTGAGAGTTATGTAATTGAATAGGCGGTTGAAAATCTTGATCAAAGCGATGCCAACACGAAGCTACGGTGTGCCCATATTTCATGCAGAGTTGACATTGAAGATGCGTATTTGAATTTTGATGTGATGAAGAAGGTGTGGATTGGGAGGAGTTGTTCTTGAAGCTTCGGCCTCCACGTACAGAAGATGGTGGACGTGATCGTTGTCGACCAGCACGATCTTGAAACCTGCCACGAGTGGAAGAATGCCAAGAAGATGTGGTGGCATGGACCTGAAAGACATTATCAGCTTGTTTGTGTTTCTCTAAGCGTTCTTCATGCGCAAGAAGCAATGCTTCTATTTCTTCAACAGTGTATGGTTCTGTGCGGGAGAGGATGGATGTAACGAACCCATCGTAATCATCCGGCAATCCATCAAGGATGGCTTCAATATGATCAGCGTCAGAAAGAGGAGATCCGATGGCGGCTAACGAATCTACGATCTTCTTGATATCAAGAATGTACGTAGATATGGAACGATCTTTCTTGGACACTTTTAGTTGAAGCTTCAGCTTTTTCACACGCGCTCTGGATTGACTTGCGAAGTATATCGTTAATTTTTTCCAAATAGCGGCCGACGTACGAAGACCTACCATTTTTGTTAACATAGGAGAAGACATTGAGCCCAATAGCCACGCTACAATGAGGTTATCTTGCTGTTGATGGTGAACATATGCAGGATTGATGATGGAGGATTCTGCTGCACTTTGCGTCAAGAACTTGGGTGGAGCTGGAGTGCCATCAAGAAAATGGAAGAAATGCAAACCGTAAATGGTTGCCAGGATTTGATGCTCCCAGACCAGAAAATTTTCATCATCTAACTTGATGCTAAGGGTGGAGGGAAAAAAAATGGAGGGAGGACGAAGAAGAAGGCACAAAGGCAATATCAGATTGGGTAGTGTTTGCGGAAGTCATGGTGAAAAAAAAATAAGCTCTGGATACCATGTTATGATTATGAGAGAGAGAAAGAAACAAAACGTTGCATGATATTGAATTGTGTTGATACAGAGAGAGAAAGTCTTAATATAGGCAAGCCTAGAACTAACTATACTAGCGCAACAGAAGATGTATAACAAACTACAGTAACTAACCATAACAGAATTATATATAATCTTAACAAGAATGATAAGGAAAAGTTTACACAGAAGCCAACAAGTAAACTTCCCTCGAGGGTTAGGAGGAATGGAATTTTCTTTTGAATTATATAATTTAAAAACACTTTTTTAAAATAAATAACTTTTGAATTATATAATTCAAAAATATCTTAAAATATTTTGAAGTCATTTAAATTTCAGATTATATAATCTGAAAATATTTTTAAATGTATAATCTAAAAAGTATTGATTGGTTACTTTTGAATTACTCAATTCGAATAGAATAAATGAGAATGTATAGGTGTAGGAAGACTTTGCCAAACAAATTTTATAATAAGGAAATCCACCATAAATTATGGACCATCATTCATTTTCATTTCATGGTTTTCATCACACCAAAAGTACTTAGTATCCATATCCGTTTCAACATTTTGTAAAGATTACATTGTATAATTTCTGGACGGAGGAGAATCTTTAGTCCCAAATTCGATCACCGAACAAATGATTTCTCACGCCATGCTTTAATTTGGCACAATTACTCCAAGTTTAGGAGTAAAAGGAAAACTCCAATCTTCATGGCTTTTCGAGCTGAGCAGTACCTCCGTCGCATGGTGCCGGACTTGTCCACTGCCGGCGAACATAATTACATGCTCCTAATCACTTACAGTTTGCGGCCCGAAGCATCAACTTTCTTGCGTATGCAATGGAAAAGTTGTGAATGCCATCAAGATATTTAAAAAATACAAAAGAAAAAAAGTTACAATTGAATTCAAAAGAAAAATGAGCCCCATGAGCCAAACAACCAGGCAACAAATTTTCACTTTTATATATATAAAAACAACAGATTAGTACAAGGACCCTATGACGACCCCATTGTGTTGTGCCATCTGGAGGGCGAGGGGGGCGAAGGCAATTCTAGCATTTGTGATGCTGCACAAGCAGCCGCCCAAGAATCGCAACATCCACAAGATTACAAAGGCTCTCATGGAGATGGTTTCCAATCAAATTGAAGATTATTAAAGCCATTTACTGCTCCTAGCCCACTAAGTAGTTGGGTTGATAAGTCCTGCTGATTCATAACTTGCTCCCGTGCAAGAGATGCCAGTCCTCCCCTTCCATTCATCATGGAATTATGTCCCATTACAGGTCTCATTCCATTGCTCATACCAGATGGACCAAGACCCATTGTGCCATAACCACCAACCCCAACACCTGAATTACTGTTCACAGCCCCATTACCCACAAGCCCACCGTTATTGTTACTCCCTGGTAGAATCCCATTTACATTTTTCATGTCGTTTCCAAGAGAACCAGCACCGGCCATTCCACCTGGGCCGTTCATCTGGGAGGACATCATCATCTCATGAATGATTTTCTGGACTGAGCTCTGGGCATCCGTTGTGTCAGCTTCAGCAGGGAGAGAAGTCTGTTGTTGTTGCAAGGGAATATTGGCTGGTGAATTTGCCGTACCCATGTGGTTTGCAGAAGTTAATGCTTGATGAGATGTTTGTGGATTGTTAGATGAGGATGGTGTGGGTGATTGAAAAGGGGATGCATTTGGCTGCGCTTGTGGAACATTACCAGACGAACCTGGGGATGGAATTTGAACAGAACTACCCCCATAAGGGCTGCTTGCATTGTTCATTGAATTTTGTCTAGAATTCACAGAATTCTGGTGGAGAAGTCCAACAATGGTGCTTGTGGTGGTTGATGCAGATGCTGCATTCACAGAATTATTTACATTTGTCACACCATTGGTAGAAGTAATCTGCATCGCAGCAGTTTGCACAGAATTTTGATCACCATTTGAAGTATGGGGAACCATATGCGGGAGTGGCTGCTGAGGCTGTGACTGCTGCTGCATATGATCTTCAGACTGTTGTGCCTGACTATGAAGTCCAGATGAACCACTTGTTCTCCGAGGGAATTTTGCTAAGCTGTCTGATAAAATGCAACAAAAATACGATTCTAAAATCAGTATTATTACAGTCAAACAACTGGCAATTATGCATTAAAAAAACTTCCCGACAATTTCAATTAAATACCCAAGCATATTCCCAGAATGAGAAAAAAGAATTACGCCATATGATGTTAGGATATATGGAAAATTACAATAGTATCTTCATTATATCTTTAGAATAATTTAGAGTATCTTAGACTATCTTGTCAGATTGTTTTCATATTTCCTACTATAAAATTACTTGTTTCTTTATTTAGCATGATGATCTAGTACACAAATAAGGGCCAGTGGTTTGGTTCTTCAATATGGTATAATTGCAGTATCATCTTCAGAGACCTAGAATACTCTGCAGCTCAGTTTCTTAAAACCACTCATCTTTTATAAATAAATCTACATTGTCTAAGCCTGATGCTCTTAGTCAGATGTGATTGGACCACAGTTGTCCCATGTGATCTGGCCCATAATACATAATAGCTCGTGATAGCAGCACTATTCCCATGTTGTGTTGTGTTGGACCAACATAACCAAAGTGGAGTGCTTTCCATGGCGAAAATTGTGTCCATTGTCAGTGTGCTACTATATTCACAAGTCAACGACACATCTTTCTCAGGTCAAAGACACCCCTGAAATTCAGTGTCACTTCATTGGTTCTGGTGTGGGTAGGTGGGGGGAATTTGTACTTTCCAACCCTTATAGACTGACCTGCTTTGTTCATTCCTAACCTCGTCTCGTCACTTCTTTGAGCCCTAGTCTCTGTTATGTGATTCGACCTTGCTCATGCATAATACATCTAATTAATCTGACACCGTTCTCTGCCACCATCTCGGATATTATGTTATCCCTTGTCATTCTGAAACATGAGCCTCTACTCTCAGATGCCATGTAGGGTAAATTTCTATCGTTTTCCAGTACTTTCTGATCTTGCTCTGTTCTCTGAAATGCTTTGCTGTGTTGGTTCTATTCAGTTCACTGTCTAACTTCTCATATTTTCTTTTACTTATTGTTCCACCTTGTCATTATGTTACAGTACATGCTCATTCTCACAGACCTTTCATGATTTCTCTGTTCTCCGTAACTAACATATGAATGTCTATAATTTCCAGGGTTTTATTTATGAGCTTGTGTATACGTGCACATTGAAATTATGAATTGTTTAACTCGCATATAAAATTTCACAATAGCTCAACCTACTACAGCAATTTATAATATACAGAATTGATAAATATGATCTAGCAACAAACTCAATCCCAGGTGCAGCCTGGTCACTTGCCAGTTTTAGTTACAAAATGCACTTTGGCCCCAATTTTTCACAAATGCAACCTGCCCTTCCAAACATGACTGACCTTAGACACTGGCTTGCATCAAGCTCAATCCCAGGTGCAGCCTGGCACCTGCAAGGTTTTTGTTCCAAAATGCAATTTGACCCCAATTTTTTCACAAACGCAATCTACCCTAATAAATGTGATTAACCTTAGACACTAGCCTCATCTCCATCCAAACATGTTTGTCAGGATGTTCTTTAGCAGCATCAATCCTTCCATTTTGTTCACAATGCTTTGTATAGAGATAAATTGGCTAGGATTTATACTACAAACCTTCCATTTGACTCAATGACTAAAAGAATTTGGAAGTTTAAAAGAGAGACCGCATTGATAGAATCTGAACATATTTTTTGCAATTGATAACGATTCTTGTTGCGATCTGAGAACAGGCCAGTTTGTATATTAGTTCTTCTGCAAACTGTACAACAGTAATTGACAATTGTTGAGGGTCCAATAGTACGATAGCACAGATGAGATGACTGGCTTACACAATACATATTATATTATTTGATTCTATATTCCGTATATTTCATTATTTGTTTCCTTATTGACTATTGGTATAAATAAGGTTAGTGCTTTATATTCTTAATCAAATCATACTATAACACGATGACATCAAATAAAGTCAACATCAATAATTCACACTGACATGAATAAACAAACAAAAAATCCAAATAATGATCATAATTGGCTCACATGGACTGGCAAGCAACACTTCTGTGTTTTCAGAAAATGTATGTCATGCCTGTCATTTGCGAGATTTGGAGCCTTTTGACAAGGTGATCACTCCCCCCCCCCTTCTCTAACATGCCTTATTTCTTTTACCAGCTACCATAACTAAAAACTCATTAACAAAAACTAAAAAAATGCTAAGACATAATAACACTAACAGACAGAGCGATGTCAGCTGCTGCTAAAAGTCCATATCAGTATTCAGGTTGGTTAAAGCATAATCAACAAGTCATCAAAATTGTTGCCAAAAATTCTTTTTCAAATGTTCCTACGATGAATACAAATATGGGTCAAACACACAAATCATAGAAAATCACTTCCATCCCTTTTCAGAGTCATCCTTCTTCTTGGTCCGTGAACTTAGAAAAAGAACCTTCTGTTTTTTCTTCCTTCATCACTAAGGTCCATTCCTTTGACTCACTTTGTTGGTTTTGACACATGAGTAAAACACATCTGGGTGTTTGGTGATAATAAACTTCAGTGCTAGAGGCATGGTCCATAACAGTGCATAATTTGCAGAAATTTGAAGGTTTTTAATCTCCCCAATGCCAAAGGCTTCAATTCTCTTGCAAATTACAAGATGGTCTCTCTTTTCCCTCCCTTTATTTCTTCAACCAACTAGCTCACAGGTCTAATTGACTAACTCATTAAAATTACTAGATAACTATTACTAACAGAGACCTAAAAAACGATAAGAACCTTAGGAGAGCCACACCAGAAAAGCTAGTGGTTGCAGATAGAGAGCCCCAAACCTTGCAAACCCCACATTACAATCACATACTACCAATGTGGATTTCATGTCTCATCCAACAATTTGGACTTGATATCCCAACACTCTTAGCAGTCTCCCATCTCAGCACAGGTTGGCTATGCACTAGCCTTTTGGGGGTGAACACTGCAATGCTGGAGTCACCACTGGCTCCTCTCTTTTGCCGCTAAGACACATGCAAGAAGGTTTTATACCAAGGGATAAGAACCTTGGGAGAGTCACACCAAAAAAACTAGGTTATCTAGTTGGAGGCCCAAAGCCTTGTCCAATATGAGCCCGTACCTTTGAATTGGATCCTAACAGTTTGCCAGTATACTTTGTATTTTTAATTTGGATTAACGCGGTTATCATAGAGACATGATGACATCTGACAGTTAGGATCATTTTGCATAGTCTGGATAATTGTAGAAACCTGTACTTTTGTAAGTTGAGACTAACCTGAATTTCTTTAGCCAGAGACAATAGGAACTAAATAAATAATTTAGCCCAACATAAACTATAAAGGTGTAAGCAATGAGGATTTCCGCATCTATATGAAGCCCATTTTTCAATTTGAAAATGGAACGTTGCAACAAATATGTGGATAAGACAGCTGGGGCTTTTTATAAAACATGACACTATTTCATAATCATACTAACATCCATGCTCACAAATGTATTTCAAACCAGTAAAAAGATCATTAACTTACCCATGGGTCCAGTTCGCGTTTCTCTGCTATAATCTATCAAGTCTTTCATACTATTTACCACTTCTGATATCTGCAACATGATAGAAAGGAAGGTTTGTCAAGTTAACTCGGGAGACCCTAATTACTCAAAACAAATCACTTGAGAACATATTTCCATAAGCTCAAGATTCAATAATTTTCCCAATAACTTTTTTATTTACTTATCCATGGAAAGTCTAAAAATAAAACTGTCTTTAGGTAAAATTTAAGTAATTAAAGAGACAATTTCATAACCACTCCTGAGAATTGCCAAGAAAATATTAGACATAAGAAATAAAAATCTACAGTTATCAATCTTTTCATATACAGCAGTTTAAATCACAATAGGATTCAACTTTCAATATTAAAGGACACATCTCAACAAGTAGAACATTACCTGAAGGCACCGCACATATCTCTTAGTATATCCTAAATCATTGACCAATGGAACTTCCAAAGCTTTTGCCAACTGACGGGCTGATGCAACAAACCTGGTAAAGCATTCGAGCAGTTCATAAATTAAGGAAAACGAAAAGAGATTATCAAATCAAGTGAACTTGCTTTTGTTAGACCACAAGTGGATCAAGGAAAAGTTGTATAAGCAAATATAAGAAGTAGGCATATCCGACACATCCCTAAAAGCCTAAATATGATGAGAGCTTACTTACACATGCAAATTTCTTAATACCAACACCAGAGTTTAGAAGTCACAAAAACCTAGGAACAAAATTTTCTTTCAAAATGAAAAAAAAAAAATGTTTGTGTAGCACAAGGTAGATAGTTAAAATCGAGATTACGGTAAAGATTGTGAAGGACTCAAAATCCTAAATTGTGGGATCATAACAAGAATAGTAGATTTTACATTCTACAAAAATTTGACACACACACACACACATATACATATACATACATACATATATATATACACACACACACACACATATGCAAATAACACAAATAATTAAAACAAAAGTGATCACTCTGTCATTACTTCTGCAAGCTTAACTTCATCTTATATAAATGACTCAAATTAAAACAAAATCAAGGGATCTTCATTAGTTCTATCTCCTTTGTGAAGAAAAACCAGAAAAACCGTGAGTGCCATTTGTCGTTAACTGTGATTGCTTTTTGGTGACCAATAAGATGCAAAATCAAAATCGTGCCAGTGGCATGACTTGTAACTACAGTTGCTTTCCAACAAAAAAAGGAGATGTGGAAGAAAAACCATACTGGTGGCATGAGTCCACGAGTGTGAGCGGTTTCTGAATTTCTTAAGGAGAAGAAACTTCTGTAGAAAAACATTGTGTCCTTATATTTCAATTGGGTTTGGGTTTTAATCGGAAACTCATTGACCCAAGAAGTTGAACATGCTTTTGGAAGTGAGCGAACAAGGAGATGTGGAAGAAAAACCATACCACTGTAATGAGTCCATGAGTGTGAGTGGTTTCTGAATTTCTTAAGAAACTTTATGTAGAAAAACATTGTGTCCTTATATTTCAATTGGGTTTGAGTTTTAATCGAAAACTCATTGACCTGAAAAGTTGAACAAGCTTGAAGTATGGCATAAGAGACACCGAAAAAGCTCAGATCTGAACAATTCCACGATTTGCTCAACAATCCCCGTGATTTTACTGTACTAGATCAGATGCAATTTGAATCAAAAGTACTATACAAGACTGTAGAATTGGATGACTTCACGATGTAAAACACAATTTCAGTAACATTGGTGTAGCAATGCCTAAGTTCTTGTAGTCTAAGACAAATGCACTGGCAGGAACAACATATGAAAAACTTTAAGGAGAGATATTTGCTATGGACATTGAAAACACAAATGTTTGCCCCTTCTTCCATTAAATATATGTATGAATCAAGGATAGGTAAATAAGCCAGGACATTTGTTCTCTTATTATACCATAAAATAAAAAGTAAGACTTTATTAGAAGCCACTATGAACACATTCAGTATGAGATTCACATAAAAGATCTAGTAACAATTCAGGAAATCAAGATGCAGAAACTTACCACTTAAGAAACAAATTATTACAAGTTTTAAGAGCAGGAACAATTTAGCAAGTATATATAACAACTTCACGATTAGATCATTAATAAAAGACTGCAGCTCAGACCTAAGCAGAAAGAACAAAAAGGAAAAGCGGACTCACATATTGCAATTACTTTGTAACTCTGGAACCGATAAATTGGGTGTCGCATTTTGAGTAATTGCCTGGTATTTTTGAGCAACTGCTCCAAGCTGACTAATCTGCATACAAAAATAGAATACATATAAGAATAAATAACCATCGTGTACAACACTTTGTCACTGTCTTCGAAACCAATAATCAAAATATATAAGTCTGCTTAACTGAATTCTCCTTAATCTGAACAATACATATCACAAACATAAAAAGTCTCTAAATTCTAAGCCTAAAATATCAGTTGACCATCATAACAAACGTCTTGTATTCATATATTGATACATCATCAGGAAATAAAGTCTCTCTACAATTAATTTTTTATCACAAACCTGAGGTATTAACAGTCGTCTAGGAATGAGCTCTTCATGTCGCCGAGCACAAAATTCCCAAGAGCATATCTGAAAAGGAAATAACAAACAAAATGTCAACTATTTTTGGAAATACAGAAAATATCAGTAATAATGTATGCTGAATTTTAGTTAAAAGCTAAAGGTAATTCTAAGAAAATATCAATAATAATGTTTACTTACTTTTAGTTCAAAGCTAAAGGTAATTCTAAGAAAATATCAATAATAATGTGTAATGACTAGTAGTTAAAATCTAAAGGCAATTCTTCTTATTCACAACCTTCAGGTCTGGAGAAAAAACTATTCGAAGCTGACCATCACGAACAACACGAAGTTGCTCAAAAACACTTTCTTGTATTGCCTTTGCATAATCTAAGACAATCTGTCCAGAGGAATTATGGTATTCTCGAGGCATGTCAACATAAAGGAGCTCTTCCAGAGTACCACTTTCATACTTTATTTTGAAAAGCCTGGGAAGAACCTCGGCAGTTGCTTCTGAAAACACATAAAAACTTCAGAAAGGGGATAATGCAGCATAATCATATTTGTAAACATTTGAAATGCTCAAAAATTCAAAATCACTAACGGTAAGATAGTAGCCGACCAAAACATAATAGGACTGAGTTAAACTGAAAAATTAAAATAAAAACTTACCAAATCCACGGCCAGGTTTGCGATTACATATTTCACAGTGCCATACATCCTGAAAAAATTTAAAAATCAATGTTAGCTAAAACTAACGCTTAGCTTCATGAACTTAACATGGCTGCACCTTGATTCTCGTGTTCAAGACAATAGTAGCTTGACACATAATAATATGGCAATCATAACTATAAAATCAAGATGCAAATAAAGGAAAATAGTAGAATGGAGAATGGACTACAGACATTATTGAATAATCAAGAGACTAACTTAGATGAAGTTATCCAGGCATCAGAAATAGTTTATAAGGTTTTCTCTTGCAGCAGACCTGAGGGAAAACTCCAGTAGTTTGTCTGCCACTTCCATACATGGAAACACACCACTTCTTTTTGGCATTCGGAGCAAAATACTCAGCAACAAACTTCCTCCAGAATTCAATGTTATTATCCTGCATAAAATTAAGTGCAGATGCATCATTAATGAGACAGAAGATATAGATATTTAGAGAAAACACAATATCAAGAATAATTCTCACTTCAGGTCTATGCTGTTGCTGATACATGTAATGGGTCAGCCGCCTAGCACACATTCCAGGTTCATAAGGTGGCTTCACAGGAGACCGCAAATTCTGCTGTTGAAACTGCTGCGGTAGATGGGGTCGTTGTTGAGGCATTGCCTTCAAGAGTTGCTGTTGTTGCTGTTGCTGCTGCTGATGTTGTTGATATTGCAAAAGTCTCTGCTGTTGCAAAAGATGATTCATCTGAGCAGCAGCAGCCTGAGAGGATTGCCTTGACATGTGGAGAAGTTGTTGTTGCTGCTGCTGTTGCTGCTGTTGTTGTTGCTGCTGATGCAAAAACTGCTGATCAGTATGTTGAGGCTCCATTTTTACTGCTGCCATGTTTCTCATTGTTTGAAGCTGCTGTGGTTCCAACTTCACCTGAGCAAGATTCCTTGAGGGCAATTGCTGCTGCTGCTGCCCAAACTGATCGTTGTTTACCTGTGGCTCCAACTTAACCGAGCCAACACCACCCATTCCACCACGAATTGACTGAAAATGCTGTTGCTGCTGAGCGTTCAGAGGAGCAGAGAACTGTTGCATTGATTGTTGACTATGCTGAAAACTCTGAAGTTCGAGTTGCTGGGAATGCTGTTGATCTGACATCATCTGGTTACCAGAAGCATTTGAAAATTGTTGACCCTGACCCTGACCGGATGAACCCGGGTTACCCAAATTCGATTGCAAAGTATTACCAAAATTGATTCCACTGCCAACACCAGACAGCGGATCTGATTCCGCCCCAGCATCAACACCTCCACCGCGCTGGCTACTCCCATGGCCAGCTAGTCCAGAATTCGGAATTCCATTCGGAAAAGACTGATTCAGTAAGGAAGTTACATTAGACATATTACCTATCATGTTCATGTTGTTAAACTGGTTTCGCTGCGCAACCAGCGAAGGGAACGAAGTTTGTGAAGGCACAGGGCCGCCTTGACCCCCCAACATTCCGGAATTCGATCTCAAAAGTGACGGCACAGACTGGGCACCAAGAGGCGTAGGGGGCCCAGGAGGAACCATTCTCTTCACTGTCACTGCCCTTTCAAAACCTAAGCCCAATAATTACCACAATAAAACCCTCTCACACTCAAACCACACAACGTTTCATTTCAACCCAAAGTCCAAGCCCTTGCTGCGCTTCCGAAACAAACTCAAACATTGAAATGTGCACTCTCCAAACACCTTCCGCATGAGTCTGCACAACACACCAATTTTCAGATCCAAATCATAAACAACAGTCAACAAAACACCACCCGGTAACAATTAGCATAAATAAATAAACAAACAAAGTAATACAGTAAATCACACTAAATACCGAAATCTTCAAACAAAATAACAAATTAGAGCTTCTCCCTCAACCAAGTCGTAATTGAAAAAGAATTATATCAACACATAAAAAGAAACTTCACTTAATTTAATCAAACTAAAATGCGCGGTTGAATTTAAAAGAAAAAAAAAATAAAAGAAAAGAAAACAGCAACGAAATAAAAAGGGGTCGGTCGAGCCCTAGGTGGAGCGAATCAACGATCCACAACTCAGAAGAAAGGAGGCGAGTTGAACTCAGAAGAACCTACCGAGTTGAAACCGAAGAGAAAACAGTTCTGAGAGGAAAAAAATGAGAACGGAATGGAAAAAGAATTTGAATTGTGCCGATAAATATGGAGAGTTGAGTTGAGTTAAGCTGAGTATAGCCGAGTAGAGCTGAGTTGAGTTGAGTTGGTCCTTTGTTTCTAGGGTTTCTCCTTCCTCTTCTCGTTGTTGCTCAGTGAAGGGCCCTACTGTGTTCTCACGCTTAGGTCCTTTCTAGAGAGAGAAAGTAGAGAGAGATTGGTGTGTTGCTGCGGACGTCAAGAGTGTATTCGATCTGATTGAATTTTTCTTCTCTCTCTTTCCTTTTTCTTCCTTTCTTTCGTTTTCTGTTTCTTTCTTCTTTATAATATTTAGTTCGAGCACACTCAAGTCAAATCTTATTCTTCCATTTGCCCTCTCTCTTTCTCTGTTTTCTACATGAACCATGCTTTGCCGTCCATCCCAACCATCATCTCGCTCTTCATCACCATATATTTTTCGCTTTATATATTATACTATAAAAATATTATATAGATAAAAAATATTATGAAAAATAAAAGTTTGAGTGAACATCCTTTTATTATCTCTTCAAAGTTAGCTTAAGTTTTATTTTACCATAAATTTAAAAGTCATCTTTTATCTCATAGTTTAAAATAGTTTGTTTTTAGAATCTAATTGAATACAGATTTTCAAAAGCATTTACATAAATAGATGTTAAACTAAAGAATCATTTATATCTTTAATATATTATTCATATTCGTATGTTTAACTCTAAATGTAAAAGATCTAAAAACCTATATATATTAACACTCTCACCATAATTTTAAAAGGGAAGTTTTAAAAGCTTATATATTAACCCTTTAATGGACTAATCTTCGCTGCATTTAATGCTTCATGTTATACATTTGTTTATTATACTTATATACTTATTATCTTTTTATATTTTTAAGGTTAAAATACTTTTTTTTTTTCAATTTTTGTTAATTTTTGTAAAATAAGTCCTAATTTTGATTTCTTGTTCAAATAGGTCCCAATTTTTGTCAATTTTGTTCAATTAAGTCCTTTTTTGCTAACACTATTTAAATTATTAACAACCATGAACAGTAACTATCACGTGTCACTTTGTGGTTTTTTTGAATTTTTTTGAATTTTTTTATTTTTTTAAATGTCCACGTGTCAATCCAGCAGCGTGTCACGTGTCAAAGTCAATGTTCTATATTCAATTTGGTCCCTATATTTGTTATTTTTCTTTAATTTAGTCCAAATTTTTGTTAACATGAACCAATTTGGTCTCTCTCCAAATTGAAACCAAATTTAATTTTTATATTAAAATTCACATTTTTTATTAAATATTTTTATATAATATATTAAAATTCACATCATTATAACTCTGATATAAAAATTAAATTTGGTCACATCTTCGATAGGGACAAAATTGGTCAAATTTTAAACAAAATTGGGACTAAATTGAACAAAAATAAAAAATATAGGGACCAAATTGAATATAAAACATTGACTTTGACACATGACACGCTATTGGATTGACAGGTGGGCATTTAAAAAAAATTAAAAAAAAATCAAAAAAAAAATATAAAGTGACACGTGACAGTCACTGTTCATGGCCGTTAATGATTTAAACGGTGTTAGCAAGAAAGGACCCAATTGAACAAAATTGACAAAAATTGGGACCAAAAGGGTATTTTAACCTATTTTTAATAATCAAAGTACTATAATGTCATTTGGAGATAGAATATTAATGGGTTAAATATATTTTTAGTCCCTAAATTTTAATGAGATCCATGTTTTAAATTTTGATATAGTTTAGTTCTCAAACTTTAAAAATAAATATATATAGTCATTTTGATCCAATTGCATTAAATTTTTTGACGTGTCAAATAATTTCAGGATGACGTTTGAGATGTTTATATGTTTGACACGTTCCAACTCCAATGTCATCTTGGAACACTATTTAAGTCCAAAAAAATTAACATTAATAGGTTAAAAGAACTATATTCATTAATTTTTAAAGTTTGGGGATCAAACAATATCAAAGTTTGGGACAGAAAAGAATTACAATTTCATGTCAAAGTTTAGAGACTAAAAGCACATTTAACCCAATATTATTTAGTTTGTGTTCATAGTTAGTGTAAAGTTATTTTCTTATTAACATGCAAAACTCATTTTATAATGCTTAAAGGATCATTAATAACTTTCAAAAGATATTTATTTTTTGGTAAAAACATCAATAGTTTATTTGGTTTTGAAAGCTTCCAAATATATTTTAAATTTAAATGTCTCATATTTTTATGTCATGAATATTTTTCATCCTCTTTGGAAAAGCAAGTAAGTGAGCTTCTGCCTACAAAGACTTAACAGATCAATCTTATAGAGGTTATTCTTTCATTTCACACTAAAGATGGTGTGACCTTCTGATGTGACCCCAATAAGGCTTATAGCATTTGGCCAATGTCTAGGCCATTTGTTTTAAATTCTTTATTTCTTTTATTAAATAAATGTTTGTCTAATTTGGTTAATTTCAAGTGCAGTCCAAATTTCTGCATCAGCGCATCATGGATATTGGTGTGTGATAAGCCTGCTTTGTTAGGCCAGAATGTTGGAACTGTCACGGCCCAATTTTCCTTCAGCCTCTGCCAACCCAAATTCACTTTTGTGTGGCAACATCTTCACGCTCCACCTTCACACTCCTGCAAGTGACAGTCTGCACCTCTTCATGTGTAACCCCAATTTTGTTGCAGCCAACATCCTGCTTTTATTAGGCCGAGCCCAATTCTTCAAAGCCTCTGCATGACCAATAACACAAAAGGGAAACACGTGCAGCCCATTCTCTCTCCAAACACTCCGCTAGGGTTCATGAGAGAAAGCCCTCTCTTCCCCTGAAACGCGCCTCCTTGTTAGGGTTTCAGTCACCAGCATCGCATGAACCATCAATCCTTTGCCAGCGTGTTCTTCTTCCGTCAAACACGTCGTTCCTTAGATTTTAGGGATTGATGACCGAACTGTTTTCCCTCTGGTGCGCTGTTAGGATGTTAGATAGCGTTTTCTTCTTTCTTTCCATTCTCCGGTTGCCTCTCTTCTATAAAGGGCAAGCCATTATTTGTAAACACCCAACTTTAATGAATGTTAAATTCGGTTGAGATCACTCCCACCGTTGATCTTAGCTCCCATTTCCCTTTAGATGAGGATTTCTCCTCCCAGGGTTACTAGACCGGTGAGATACGAGAGCAATATGAGTGTTAAACTCCAAATCCAAGTCTTCTGTTGCGTTTCCCTCGTGTAACATCCCTAAAGAATATTACTGATATAAAATAAATAATATTCGAAATTTCATTAAATTCCACATTGAATATGAAGTATTTCCCAAAAAAAAACATGAGAAATTTAAAACTTTAAATATACGAGTTATATAAAACCAGGAGTCCAAAATTCATAAACCTGAAATAGAAGTTAATGGCTCCTGCCAAGTTTACATAATCTTCACAAGGATAAAATAATAAACAAAATACATATGTATCTACATAATATCCCATGCTAGCCCTCGCTCTGAGTCTAAGCATCTCCTGGCCCACCTGTCACATCATCTGCTCCGGATAACAAGTTACCCGATCATCGCCACACACACAGAGAAAGGGTGAGCTATGCACAACATATATATATAAAGAAACATGAGTATAAATATGTTTCCCAACCCAAAATAACATAACTAATTTCATATTTCATAATCACCCAACCATGACCTCATAGTCCGTCATGAGTCATATGCATGAACTAGGTCTTGGGACTTCCCTGTGCTCCCACGAAACTGACTCATTCGTGGTCCAACCCTATGAGCATACCTCGCTCATAGTCCTGCCCTACAAACTCCTCGTCTGTAGTAAAAACATCCAAGTCTCACACTTGGACCCTGGCACGCACGCAATCACCATACTATGGACTCCTCGCCCAATAGTAGCCGACGGGAACATCACAGTTCCTTGCCCATCGTGCGCCCGACACATGCAATCACCATACTAAGGACACCTCGCCCATTAGTAGCCGACGGGAACTCAACCAGTTCCATGCCCATCATGTGTCCAACCACCGAGCACGTCCCAAACCCCTAATGGACTTAATCCTTCAAGCCAACACACCACACACATGCATATACATACCTACCTTGGTATAAACATCCAAAACCCACTCACAAGCACATGAAAACACAATAATTCACATAAACTCGCTTAGGCTGGGGACCTCTCGCCCAAGCTAAGCCCACTGCTTCGCTTAGGTTAGTTCGCCTCGCCTGGGCGAGCTCTGATCAACCACAATTTCACGTTATCTCGCTTAGGCGAGATTTCCTCGCTTGGGCGAGTTGTACCATCGCTCAAAGCAACACCCTCCCCTCGCCTAGACGAGGAACCACTTAACCATGTCATTTCACATCGCGACCTCGCTCAAGCGAATGTCTCTCGCCTGAGCGAGACAGAGTCGCTCAAAACACCAATACTTCTCGCCTGGGCGAGATATCGCGCTCAAAAGCACTCAAGTTTCCTCGCGACCTCGCTTAGGCGGGCTGTTCCTCGCCTGAGCAAGACTGAGTCGCTCAACATCAAACCAAGGTCGCCTGGGCGAGCAGCGCGACCCCACATCAGACGTGAGGTTCTGCAACTCTCGCCTAGACGAGATAGACTCGCTTGGGCGAGACTTGCAGAGTTCCCTCACTGTCACACACGGATTTTACCCAAAACAGTGTCAAACCATACCCAAAAACATACCACAAAACATGCAATCGATACCAATGTTATTGTAATGGCAATTAGCACCCAAAACCATACTTTCCACACAAAATTGGCAACCACATTCGAACATACAATCACCAACAACCTGAAAGGTCAAAACCCTTCTCCCGCAACACATTACCCACACATGATCATGCATCCAAACTCAAATACCCCAATTCCCAACCACAATACATCAGGTACGAATTTTTCCCAATCAAACATGACCCAATTGGAAACTCAAAGTCATACCACAAAACAAATTATTGACATACGCAAAGTACAACTCCCCTAACCTGGATTGAGTGCTCAACAATTGTGAAGACAGAACCCCCTTCCCTTTACCTAATTTTTGGCTTTTATAGGTGCCTTTAAGGTGGGTATTAAAATAAAACGAGTTTTGCTTAAGTGTGGGCTTAATGGCTATTCAAGCCCCTTAATATTTTTTCAACACCCAATGATTACCCTTCTGCTAGGTTTTCTTTGTCCTTTCACATTCATATCACAACTAATAGTTAGCAAAAATAAATCTTTTTCTTTGCCCACCAAGGTTTGAACCCGTGATCTCCCACTCATAAGGCCATAACACAACCACTATGCCAAATCCCATTTGGTGATACTCACAAATCAACAATATCTTATAATACTAATCACATACTCATACATATCCTTAAAAATCAATAACAAAAACAATCACACATAACTGGCATACATAGGACTCAAACCTAAGTCTTCTCACACAATCAAAGTACTCTCAACCACATAAGCTAGCACTTTTCCACATCACATTAAACAACAATTAATGCCATAAAGGCGGCTTCTACCCGCATTTATTAATTAATTAATTATTTAATTAATTTTCCCGGGTCTTACACCTCGCACTCTGCGAGTTTCAATCGGTAGAATGCCGATTGAAGAGGCTTTTCGACGAGTACCGCGACGGAGGAGCCTCATCACCTTCTAATGGATCCTTCATCACACATGATGATATAGAGGTCCTCCCTAGAAGAGTTACAAGAAGCATGACAAGAGGGGAGACTTCTAATCAATGGCGGATCTTGACTAAAAATGTTGGAGGGGCCAAAGTAATATAAATTTGAGATCATTAGATTTGATCATTAGTATAATGATTCAAAAATAGTTTCTCTACTAAACAATTTGATCATTAGTATAATACTTCAAAATATGTGAAGAAATAGAATATATATTGTTTTCATCAATAGTTTCTTTTTTTATCACTTTTAAACAATGAATTTATTCTTTATTAATATACTTTTTTGTAAATAATATTAAAAAATAATTTATCATAATTTAATAAAAATTGAGGTACGTAATTATTAAAAGAAAAATATATTATAGTTAAGTCACAACTAAAAATCGGTTATGAAAAAACACATGATATATTTTTTTTCTATATTCATAAAAAAATGAATAGACAAAAAGCTAATGAGATAAAAAATAATGTTTTCGTTATCAAGTGAGACAAAAGACAGGAAAGGAAGAGGATAAATGAGAGTACGAGATGATTACAATTTGTGAAAAAACTAAAAAAACAATAAGAAGGAAAATAAAGTTATCTTAATAAATATTTGGTTTAATTACTCTTTTGATTCATGTTTTCCTTTAAAAATGTTAAGTTGATCTAGTTTTTTAGTCTCAATTTGATCCTGTTTTTTTTAAAAACTAATGCAATTTGGTCTTTTACGATATTTTTTTTTAAATTTCTTGAAACGGATCAATGATTATTTCATTAAAATTAAAACTCATAATATGGATGGTTTGCTTTGTTAATATAATTAATATAATCCTAGTGTCAATTTTTTGACAAAAACAAAGACCAAAAGAGAAATTAAACCTAAATATTTTTATTCTTTATTATTATTAACATTAAATGTTGTGCTTTATAAAAAAAATACACAATTTAGTTTTCATCAAATTTTAAAATATACTACCTACAGTTTTAAAAATTTAATAAATTTTCAATATATTTATAATATATATATATATATATATATATATAGTTAAAAAAAATTCAAAATTTGAGGGAGGGGGGCATGGCGCGTTCCTGCCCTCAAGAACATTCGCCCCTACTTCTAATCCTTCTACTATTTCTTTGTTTACCATTTCATTATGTTGAGTTTACCTAAGTTGATTTGGTTGACTTGTTGACTAGACTTGACTTGACTTCAATTGACATGTTGACTTGTGTTCTTTGTTTGTTTTGTAGATTGAGCTTAATTAGAAGAGGATGAACACTAACTAAAGTAAATTAGAGCATGTCTACATGACAAGGTCAAGGTGGCACATATGATGTGGAGGAGAGAGAAAAGCATAAAGCAACATATACCACCATGGTACATGTACCTTTGGCCCTCTAAGCATGTGGGAGGCGAAATCAACATAGAGACTTTCATTTCTATACCAAAATATGTCTCATTTTAACCTAATTTTTGACCTAGTTTCTATAAGTTAGACTTTAGTATTTGTAGTGATGCCCTTTGTAACATTTCCTTGCAAAGAGACTCCTCATGCTCACCTATTTAAGGGGATCTCTTAGCCTTGTTTTTTAGAGTCTTGTTTAGTTCATTTACATGTCCATAATTTCATTAGAAGTAATCTTAAAAATTTTGCATATTTTTTTAAGTTGAGAGCATGAAAATCGTGAGCATGAACTACAAGAAAAACATAAGATAACAACTAATTTAGAGAAAACTAATAATTAGTCATTATATTGACTAAGTTAGAAAGACCATTTTACAAATTAAAAATTATTGGCATCTAGAGACTATTTAGATGCCAATAATTTTTAGTTTATAAAACAATCTCTCTAACTCAGTTAATATAATGACTAATTATCTTTTGTCTTTAAATTGGTTGTTATTTAATGGTTTTCTTATAGTGATGTTGCTTGTTCTTCTTAGTTTGAATTCTTCTTTTTCTATTTAGAACTTTAGCAAAAGTACAAAACAATTTTTTTTAGTTTATAGGTGCAGGCCAAGAGCTTATAAACACTCTTCCTTTAAGTTTTAATTGAACCTCTTGTTAGAACATGTAACACATATTGCTAGTTAGTTTTGGAGTTGAATTTGAGCAAAATTTTTTAATTGTTCTTAAAATTGATTTAGGGTAGGATAGGGGGAGCAGTGAGAGTGGATGATGGAAGGGAATCTTCAATTTTCATTGGAACATTTATTCAGCAAGTGCACTGGTTCGTTTGTAGTACAATAAGGTTGTATCCACAAAGATTTGGTTTGATAAAATAGTAATCTATGATCTATTTAAACTTGTAATAAACAATGATAAAGGTTTGACAATTTTGAAAATAATTTTGAATAAAAATAAAGATAATTGTGTTACTTAAGATGTTGTGATTGAACTTGGCTTCTTTCACTTAATTGCATTACCCTTGATTCTCTATAAATTATGTTATTTACATTAATGTTCCTTGAAGACTCTTCAATGTAATTCTAAACCAATTCCCGAAGTATTAGAACCTAAGGTTATCAAACCCAGTGTGATCCCTCTCCCCTAGTTGAATAACTCCTTGCATTATTGAACAAGACTCTTTTAACCAACTAAAATCATAGGTTCATTCCTAACATCTACCAAGCTTTGGGAAATTTGATTGGATCTAAGCTCTAAATTAGTTCCCACTACATTTAAGCTGATGAAGTATGATGATTGATCAAGTCATCAAATAAATAAAAGCAAATCAAATAACCAACACATAAAGTAAGAACATAATATATATTGAATAAAGTGTAGTACAAAGAGTTAGAGAAGTTACATCCAATCCCAACTAGGAAGAAGTTAGATACTCATAATGATCTCTAATGCAAATAAATGGAGTTGTTTTCGTCCTCGTATGGCTATCTATAAAGATATTATAATATGTGCCTAATAACTATACTAAGTCTCTCTATAAACCAATGTACAAAATCAACATATTAATAACAAAGGCATGCTCTATTTTTATAGAAAATTCAAGTGTTGCTTCAGCTCCCATAATGTTGGTTAGCCATGAGGTTTCCTCCCTCAGTGGTTTCCTCCATGTTTGGGCTTCTAACTTAGTGTTACAACAATGGAGCTTTCCTTCCTAGTGGGTTTTCTTTTGAGGATCCGCTATCAATCTAGAGCTTGAGGTTTCCTTGCAGTGAATGTTTCTTCATGTGTGGCTTAGCGCCAATTTCGTTTCTCAATCGTAGGACTTGCATTTGAATGTTCATAAACCGCCTTACAAGGCTTAGCATCAACTTTGGGACTTTACGCCAACTTCTTAATTTCCTTCACTCTACATTCAAAAACAACACAAACATATCAATTTCCAGATTTTATAACTTTTTTACTCCTTATTATGTATTTTAAGTTAAAAGGGGTTGTTTTGCTAGGGTTTATATCAAAATTGAACAGGATAAGTGTCTAAATGATATGTATTTAAGTAAACTAGACAATTATCAAGCATCGAAATGCGTTGAAGCACAATAGTTGAGTGGACATCTAGGGGTGAAACACTATTTTGGTGCGGGTCGTGAGAGCGGTACCAAATTGAGGCAAGAACCCTCTTCACATATAATCAAATACCATCCCACTAGTGACATCCTAGGTGATCCCAAGAAAGGAGTCACAATAAGATCAAAGCTAAAAAATTATGAAGCAATGATATCTCAAATTGAGCTTAGAAATGTGGATGAAGCTTTAGAAGATGAAAATTGGATACAAGCTATGAAGGAGGAGCTAGACCAATTTGAAAAGAATGATTTCTAGAAACTGGTGAGTCCTCCCCAAAGTAAAAGCATCATTAGAGCAAAATGGGTATACATAAATAAGCTTGATGAGCAAGGTAAAGTTGTGAGAAATAAGGCTAGATTATTAGGCAAAGGTTACTCTCAACATGAAGGTATTTATTGGTGCAAAATGGCTCTAGAAGAGTGGTTGAATAGAGCCTTGCGAAGCCGTGTTGAACCAAGTTATGATCGTTGAAGCTATTGGTTGCAACAAGGTCAAAAGTTATTTCTACCCAAAATGAGAGTTTGCATACACTAATACTTGGGTGATTGAGATGCTATTTTATAGAGAAAATTTCCCTAAAGAGTTAGTTGGCTAAAAAGTGGAGTATAACGAGACATGCCATAAATATAGAAGATGGTTCAAAGGATCACATCATTGAATATAGAAGATATGTTACCATTTGTTGGCAAGTATACTTTCAATCTACCTCATCTGTTGTTTATGAACCTAATCAAGACTCTAAAGAAGTTGGGTAATGAGATTATTAGTGTACCATACATTATACTAGTCAATCACCTACTATGGTATCAGAGATGTATCAAAAGTTCTTTAAGACTAAGAAGAATGTTGGAGATGAGTTGATCAATAAAGCTATATGTCTTATGAAGTAACATATGTTCACCATGAATAATCTAAGGATCATGCACTTGGATTATCCTTGGAGAAAGGTGTAGTCCAATTGCTCAACCTAAACAAATTGAAACAACATCGTTTAAACAATTTAGAGCCACCTTGATGTGATCCCAATAAGCCTAAGCTCAAATGCATCAACAAGCCCAAGCCCACCTCGAGGCCCAATCACTAGAAGCATGATGAAAAAGATCCATATGGGCATCTCACAAGATGATCAAGTCAATCATGGGCTTTTCACTTTATTCACATGGGCCAAATAAATCTACAAAATATGAGTTGATGCATGGAAGGTCGTAGATTAAATTTAAATTGGGCCATTGTTTAGGCTTTGCTTTCAATAAAAAGCTAGAACACTTTTGGATCAATTGGGTCGAGCCCAATTTGCTATCTTGGCTGAGGATCATTAGCTTCTCTACATTTGGATGCAAGCAAAGCATAAGCAAAGCAAGCAGAATGTGATGGTAACATGAAGCGTGTGACTTGGGCAAGGAGAGTGTGACATGCCACTTGGCATCATCAAGGCTCATCTTCTACATTACATGGTCTCCAATCAAGCTTCTCCTCCAAGCTACATTTACATTTCATCTTTGTTGCATTTCCTTCTCATTTGGTCGGCCATGTGCCTATAAATAGAGCCATTCAACTATTGTAATGGTTACTCTTGAGTTGCTAATAGATATTAGTGTTGAGATCACTCCACACTTCTATTAATTTGAGAGCATACATGGTTGTCCTTCTCCTTCATCTCCTCTAGCCACCTTTCACACCATAGCACCACTTCTACTCTTTATCTTCACCAAAAACCTCCATTACTGAGAGCTCTTCTTGTTCATATCTTCATTTCCACTGCACTTCATCTACTTCTTGGTGTCTTCCATGGATTTCCTTCCACTTCTCCATCAAGGACATCCACCACACCTTATGTTGGAGTTATTGAGTGCTTTTCTTTTATGGAGGATAGTTTGAATTCTAGCGGATGCTCAAAACAAAAGATAAGCAAAAAATGCCAAAAAAATGAGAGATTTGATATCTTTTCTCCTTCACCAAAGCATTATGTTAGTACTATTTTAAACGATGAAGTTCCTATTGTTACCGAGAAACCTTTGGAACTAGTTGCAAAGAGGAAGAGGACAACTCAAACTTGTGGATCAAAATGATCCAACTTCAACCCCCACCTAAAAAATACCCAACCAAGTCACCATAGAAAATCACCATCTAATAAGAACGACAACCATCTTTGCTAAAGAAGCTTCAACTGCTTCAAATGATATGGTGTTTTCTACCTTGAAGAAAAGAAGGCGTTAATCAACTACTGAGAATATGTAAGACAATCCTCTTTATGTGCCTCCCTTAGATTTGGTAATGCCTAAACTTTCACATCCTTGTCATATACAAACTATTAATTGACCTCCTCTCCACCAACACAAATAGTCCTACACTAGTAGACACATCATCTACCTCACAGATTCCTCAACCAACTACTCAAACACCACCATCATTCTTTCTTCTGACTCCATCAACAATAAACATTTAAACAACCATTAGGAGACTAACCTACCTCCTTACCCATTAGAGACATCCTAATGGAAAAATCTTTAAATGATTTGCTTTTAGAAGAATCTCACCCTCTCAACTCTCCACTTATTATCCACTATAAAGAACTTTCCTCAAATCCTATAAAGAAACCACCACAGTAATGATGTTTTCTTATCTTCCTTCCACCTTTTTGTTGCTAACAAAACAAGGGAGAACTATATATTATTTTTTTTGTTTTATTTCAACATTTTTGTGTATTTTCTATTTACTTGTATTTGATACTCTATGTGTTTACTATTTCATTTCATTGTATTTGCTCTCATACGTTGTATATTTGATAACTTGATAATGCACTACATCTTTTTCTTAATTACTCAATTGTGATATACTTTCTAGTTTAATAGACATTCTTTATATTTTATTCTAACGATATTTGTATTTTATAGTTTTTGTCATCATAAAAAAGGTGGAGATTGTTAGGACTATGCGATACATTATACTCCCATTAGACAATTTGAATAGGACCTTTATGTAATTTTGATGATAACAAACATAATTAAGTGATTAAATTCAATGTTACTATTTATCTAACATATGTAGTTGTGTAGAGGGGGGACCTAGAGATGAAAATGTTCTTATCAAGTTGTATTGAAGGACTAGATGACTACAAGGCCTCGTCCATCGTCTATTGTCTAATGTGTGCTTTTCTATGTTAAATAAAAGGTTAAAATTCTTTTTTAGTCCCAATTTTCATCAAGTTTTGTCACATTATTCATAATTTTATTTTTGTGTTCAAATAGGTTCTAATTTTCATCAATTTTGTTCAATTTGGTCCTTTTTTGCTAACACCATTTAAATTATTAACGGTAATAAACAATGACTGCCTTGTGTTACTTCGTTGTTTTTTTCATTTTTTTAAATTTTTTAAATTTTTATTTCTTTTTTAAAAATGTCCACATGTCAACCCAACAACGTGTCATGTGTCAGTGGCAGAGGATAATGGTGGTAGGGGGGCCATGGCCCCTCCAAAAACTTTGAATTTTTTTATAATAGGTATTTTAATTTTTGTTATTATAGATATTAGGTATTTTGATTTTTTTATTATAGATATTAAATCAAATATTTTATTTCTTTTATAAACATAATAATTAATGCTAATAAATAATAAAATATAAAATCAAACATAATAAAGAATAAAGAATAAAAAGATTTATCAAGATATTTTTTATTATTTTTTTTTCATTATAATTTGAGTTTCTCACAAATTGTTTTCATCTTTCATTCTCACATGTTTTTTTTATCTAAAAAGAAAAAGATCTATTATTTTTTCTCTTATTTCTCCTTTGTTCTCTTTCATTCTCGAGGAAGAAAAGAAGAAGGTAATTCTTTCGTCTCACTTAATGGTGAAATATTAGTTTAATAATTTATTTAATGAGCATCTTTTATATTATTATTTTATTTTATGAACATAGAAGAAAGAGTATTGTACTATGTGTTTTTATAATCAAATTTTAATTATGGTTCCATTATATGTATATGTCTTGAGTTTCTCACAAATTGTTCTCATCTCCCATTCTCACCTATTTTCTTTTTGTGTTTGAAGAGAAAAAGATCTATTATTTTTGCTCTCATCTCTCGTTCTCTTCCATTCTCAGAGAAATAAAGAAGAAGGTAATTCTCTTTTGTCTCACTTGATAGTGAAATATTAGTTTAATAATTTATTTAATGAGTCTCTTGTATATTAACTTTTCATTTTATGAACATAAAAGAAAAAGGATTGTACTATGTGTTTTTTATAATTGGATTTCAAGTGTGGTTTGATTATCATCGAATTTTCTTTTGGTATTTATGTCTCTCAATTTTTTATAAGATTATGATAAATTATTTTTTAGTCTTATTTTTTTTTAAATAGGTATATTGATGAAGAATAAAAGAATATATTCATTTTTTAAAAGTGATAAAAGGGAAGCTACCTGTGAAGATGAAAACAGAACAAATTCAACTTGATTGATCATTTAATTCATCTATTTTAACTCTTCATGTCTCTACAACTACAACCGAAAGATCATTTTCTGCAATGAAGATTATCAAAACAAGATTGTGGAATAAAATGGAAGATGAATTTCTTACCGACAATATGATTATTTACATTGAAAAAGAAATAGCTGAAAATTTTACTTATGATTCAATTATTGATGAGTTCAGGGATATGAAGGAATGGAAGGCAATCTTTTATATATGTGTGATTTCTTTTTTGGTTATCGTTAAACTAAGTTATGCATTATTTTTATGGTATTAATGACAATAATTAAATGTATAAATTTTGAATGTATTATTTTGGCTCCCCTAACAATGTTGGTCAAGATTTGCCACTGCATGTGTCATAGTCAATGTTTTATATTCAATTTAGACCTTATATTTGTTATTTTTGTTCAATTTAGTTCCAATTTTTGTTTAAAATTGAGCAATTTTCTCCATCTTGAAATTGAGCAATTTAATTCACATTTTTATTAAATATTTTTAACATGTGGCAATCATAGTTCATTACCATTAATGATTTAAATCGTATTAGCAAAAAAGGATCAAATTGAATAAAATTGACAAAAATGGGGATCTATTTGAACACAAAAATAAAATTAGGACTAATTTAGCAAAATTGACAAAACTTGGGACAAAAAAGTATTTTAACCTAAATAAAAATAGTTGAAGCCATATTGATAATCTAATGAAAGACCAAGTAAAAATTAATCTTAATAAGTTTATCCTTGAATTAAATCATTGAACGCCTTTTAATTTAATATACGAAACAAAATCATCTTATACGATTTTATTTGTTCTTATTTAAATTGTTATATTTGCACACCTATGCATAATTTGTTTCCTTTACCATAGATACTCTTAAACGTGAGAGAAAATAATATCATGTTATTCTAAAGTAAAATGTTCTCTTATATAAAGTTGAAAGATAAGGAACAAAAATATATTCATGATCAATCATGTTATTTTAAGTATCAAACATATTACATTGAAGATCTTATCAAAATCTTCTCTTTTGAGTGTTCAATATGAAGATGTTGCTACAAAGTTATGCAAAATCAAATGTTTCCATTTTAAAAGCCTTAAAGGTAATCTTTTCTAAAGATATAAAAAGAGTTCAAGTTGAAGATTCAACAGTAAAAGAGAGATACACAAAACAACGAATAAAATAAAAAAGAAAGACATACAAAATTTTATGGTTATAACGTCTTATGTTAGTCGTCTGATGTGTTGAGATCAATCGTCTAACTTATTCAAACAATGGGATTGAGATTCAAACAAAGGGATTGAGAGAAAATCATATAACTTTTCACTTTGTGAAGTTTTTGTTGTGTGAGCTTAAAATGAGTTCCTTATGAGAGTACTTCCTTTATTTCTCGAGAGTTCTTAATCTCAAGGGAAGATTAATAAGGTATAACCTAGAGAGGTTTCTGTGTCGTATAACCTAGAGATGTTTGTGTACTTGTATAGCTTGGAGAAGTTTGTGTACTCGTGTAACCTGTAAAGATTTATGTACTCGTTGTAATCTTTTTTATTTGATTCGTGGAATCTTGAAAGTTGTGTGTTTAAGGGAGAACTGACCCAAGGTTTGGGGTGAATCAGTATAAATATGCAACACATATTCAAATATTTCATATAGAAAGGGTGTTTCAAAAACCTATGTAAATAATATTTTACAACTACATTTTCTAAATGATAAGATTATTGATGCTTTTCTAAAAGGTAAATCTGTTTGGATCTCTGATGAGAATCCGTTTCAGATTTAGGTGTCAGGGCTTGAAAAATACATTTGAAGTAGAATGAAGATTTATGTGATTCGATGAATTTTGGGAATGGAAGTCGCACTACTTGAGGAAGTTCCAAGATAAGTGACGAAGATCTGCCAGTTTGAATTGAAAAATTCAAATATAAGGATCAAAGTTCTAAAGAAGAACCAAGAGAGAACTCTCACTTTCATAGAAAACCTTAATTTTATATTATCCAAATTTGTTTACAAGAGTTTATCAAAATGGTTTATATACTATGAGCCTCTGCACTCGTAAGTCAAACACGGCTAAGGCCCAATAAAGCCCAAAGCACAAAAATAAAAAAATTTATATTCTACCATCCAAAGTTTCTTCATGATCCTGGTGAAGGTCCTAGTCATGCTTCCATCATTGCCTTTGACTTGGGGAAAATTCGACCTTGAATTTTAGCACTTTATTACCTATAAACAAGCACACAAACATAAGTTTTGAAAGCATACAAAACTAAAATAGTCCAAAAACAAAATGCCATCTAAATTAAGATTTTTATCCTAAGAGAGACCAATATCTTATTATCAAAGTGCGTGGAGATCGTCCTCTAGAATAAAAAACCAACCTGTAAAACATATCAAAGAGTTTCAACATAAATGTTTTGTTTACAATGGAATCAAAAAGAAGAACACTCATACAAACCACAAAAGGAAAAGATAGACTTTGAATGTCGATAGGACTTTCATTAAATGACAAAAAAAGCAAGCATATTATTATAAACATGTTCATGTTGTCCAATCTTGTTTCTTATTTTTCTATCATCTATTATTCTCCCCATTGTTTATGTCATTGCTCCTTGATAAACAAGTGTTCTTTAGGTAACAAAACAAGATGAGACGAGTTAGTAAGTTTTTCCAATGACTAGTGAAATTCATGAGGTAAATGGGAACAACAATTCAAAATATTGCAATCCCCCTCTAAGGGTTCTGTCTCAACCATGTATGTAAGGGGGTGTTAGCACTCATCCTATTGTTTGGAAGTTTCTAACATTTCTTTTTCTTCTTTGAACTTTCTTTCTTCTCCTATTTTTCTCTTTATTCTTTTTCTTCTTTTCTTTCTCCTCTTTTTCTCTTTTTTTTTCCTCTTTCTCTCATGTATTTCTCCTTTCTTTCTCTCAATTCCTTCTCCTCTTTTTCTGTTAGCGGTTTCTTCTCTTGTTCTTGTTGACATGTGAAGCCAGAGTGGTGTGTCTCATGAAGATTTGATGAAGCCTTGTTCAACTACTTGGAGCCATTACCTTGGAATAATGCCTACATTGATGAAGATAAGGAGATTTGATGGGATTCATGTTGATCAAGTCTGGAACGTGTGCTCTCCACATGGATAAATCCTTAGGAAAGTGTATTTGATATTTGTAATTCACATTGTAGACCTTGTAGCATTAATTTGATGTAATTGGTCTTTGTTGTGTTTTTTAATATGTTGAAATGTTTTTCAACAAGTTAAAATGTGTCTTTTAATTCGTTGAATAGTTTTTCAACAAGTTAAAAGGTTAGTTGCAATAGTCTTAAACTGTGACTTATTCAATCAATTGATTTATTTTTTAATCGACTGATTTTACTTAAGTTAAGTGAAATCAACCAGTTGATTTGGAAATCAACCTGTTGAATTTCGTAATAGTTTGACTATAAGTGTTGTGATTTTCGACAAAGAGGTAACTTGATCACTTTTTATCACGAAACTATTATGGAAACCTTGGAAATCTCTCTCTTTCATGATCATTCAGACTGCAGTTGTTGAAGATTGATCTTGGATCAATTCTTGGAGCTTTTAGCTTGTGTTTGAAGCTTGGAGAAGGTGGTTTGTGGTAGGCAGGGTTGTGCTACCACTAAGGTTTGATCTTTCTCAAGCTTTGTGTGTGTGCCTAGTGGTTTTCCAGGTCTACAAGAGGGTTCTTGCTGTGTTGTTGTGATTCTTGTGTGATTCAAGAGTCTTTGGTGTTTGTTTTGCTTATTTTGAAAGTGTAAGAGTGTAAACTTTGTAAATCTTTTGAAATAGTGCAAAATCAGGCTCAGGTTGCCTTGACAAACTGGATGTAGCTCAGGTTTGAGTGAACCAGTATAAAAGTCTTGTGCTCCAATCTTTTCTCTAACCCTTCTCTCTTGCATAATCATTTAAAGTTTAAAGAACTTGAGTTTAAATCATCTTTTTCATATTCTTGAGTGTTTTGATGGCATATGCAGCATTAAGCATGTTTGCATAATCAATTAGAACATGTCTTGATTGTTCTTGTGCATTATTTCTGCTTAAAATCTCAAATCTGTATTTCTGCATTTTTCCTAGTATTTTAGTCGACTACTTTTTTATTTCAATCGTTGATTATACCGGTACAAAATCTGTTTAGTAAAATCAATTGACTAACTCTGTTTTTGACCGATTGAAAGTATATTGTCTAGTAGTTTTTACATCCTAACTTGGTGATCGAATTGATTCAATTAAAGAGGGTTTTTAGCTTTTAGAGATAGCCTAAATTTTTAACTAGCCAATTCCCACC
>Ga0214542_1001055_pt1 | contig 55177 bp, 29 predicted proteins | sample CNSS1metaG_FD_160096 | JGI IMG/M metagenome (GOLD analysis project Ga0214542, IMG submission 160096) | Root nodule microbial communities from cowpea collected in UCLA plant growth center, Los Angeles, California, USA - CNSS1 | ecosystem: Host-associated > Plants > Roots > Nodule | place: USA... | reverse complement strand
TGAATACCGTGAAAGTCTTGGTGCACGAAAGTTTTGAGGTCGGTGGGTTTTGCACATGGCCAAGTTTGTCGGTGCACCACGGCATTGCTAAATTGCTTGGTGGGTTGTTTTGTGAAAAAATAAAATTCCTGGTTTATGAGATGTGAATGTTGGAATTGTCTACAAATCTCCCCAAATAAATACCATATAATTCTTGGTGCACGAAGGTTTTAAGTTCGGTGGGTTTACCACATGACCAAGTTGGTCGGTGCACCACGGCATAGCTAGATGGATTGGTGGGTTGTTTTGTGAAAAAATGAAATTCGTGGTTTTTGACATGTGAGGGTTGGAATGAGCTACAAATGTCAACAAATGAATACCATGAAAGTCTTGATGCACGAAAGTTTTGAGTTCTGTGGGTTTTGCACATGACCAAGTTGGTCAATGCACCACGACATTGCTAAATTGTTTGGTGGGTTATTTTTGTGAAAAAATAAAATTCGTGGCTTTTGAGATGTGATGGTTGAAATGACTTACAAAGGTCCCAAAAATGAATACTATAAAATTCTTGGTGCACGAAAGTTTTGAGATCGGTGGGTTTGGCACATGGCCAAGTTGGTCGGTGCACCACGACACATGTAGATGGCTTGGTGGGTTGTTTTGCTAAAAAATGAAATTCGTGGTTTTTTAGATGTGAAGGTTGAAATGGCCTACAATTGTACCCAAATGAATACCATTAAATTTTTGGTGAATGAAAGTTTTAAGTTCGGTGGGGTTTGCATATGGCCAAGTTGGTCGGTGCACCACGACATAGGTGACTTGGTGGGTTGTTTTGTGAAAAAATAAAATTCGTGGTTTCTGAGATGTGAAGGTTGGAATGGTCTACAATTCTCCCCAAATGAATACCATATAATTCTTGGTGCTCGAAAGTTTTAAGTTCTGTCGGTTTTGCACATGGCCAAGTTGGTCGATGCACCACGACATAGCTAGATGGCCTTGTGGGTTGTGTTTGTGAAAAAATGAAATTCGTGGTTTTTGAGATGTGAACGTTGAAATGATCTACAAATGTCCCCAAATGAATACCATAAAATTCTTGTTGCACGAAAGTTTTGAGGTCGGTGGGTTTTGCACATGGCCAAGTTGGTCGGTGCACCACAACATAACTAGATGGCTTGGTGGGTTGTTTTGTGAAAAAATAAAATTCGTGGTTTTTCAGATGTGATGGTTGAAATGATTTACAAATGTCCCAAAATGTATAATATAAAATTCTTGGTGCACGAAAGTTTTGAGGTCGGTGGGTATGGCACATGGTCAAGTTGGTCGGTGCACCACGACACATGTAGATGGCTTGGTGGGTTGTTTTGTGAAAAAATGAAATTCGTGGTTTTTTAGATGTGAAGGTTGAAATGGCCTACAATCGTACCCAAATGAATACCATTAAATTCTTGGTGCTCGAAAGTTTTAAGTTCGGTGGAGTTTGCATATGGCCAAGTTGGTCGGTGCACCACGACATAGGTGACTTGGTGGGTTGTTTTGTGAAAAAATGAAATTCGTGGTTTCTGATATGTGAATGTTGAAATGATCTATAAATGTCCCCAAATGAATACCATAAAATTCTTGGTGCACAAAAGTTTTGACGTCGGTGGGTTTTGCACATGGTCAAGTTAGTCCGTGCACCACGACACAGCTAGATGGCTTGGTGGGTTGTGTTTGTGAAAAAATGAAATTCGTGGTTTTTGAGATGTGAACGTTGAAATGATCTACAAATGTCCCCAAATGAATAGCATAAAATTCTTGTTGCACGAAAGTTTTGAGGTCGGTGGGTTTTGCACATGGCCAAGTTGGTCGGTGCACCACAACATAACTAGATGGCTTGGTGGGTTGTGTTGTGAAAAAATAAAATTCGTGGTTTTTCAGATGTGATGGTTGAAATGATTTACAAATGTCCCAAAATGTATAATATAAAATTCTTGGTGCACGAAAGTTTTGAGGTCGGTGGGTATGGCACATGGCCAAGTTGGTCGGTGCACCACGACACATGTAGATGGCTTGGTGGGTTGTTTTGTGAAAAAATGAAATTCGTGGTTTTTTAGATGTGAAGGTTGAAATGGCCTACAATCGTACCCAAATGAATACCATTAAATTCTTGGTGCTCGAAAGTTTTAAGTTCAGTGGGTTTTGAACATGGCCAAGTTGGTCGGTGCACCACGGCATAGCTAGATGGTCTTGTGGGTTGTTTTGTGAAAAAATGAAATTCGTGGTTTTTGAGATGTGAATGTTGAAATGATCTATAAATGTTCCCAAATGAATACCATAAAATTATTGGTGCACAAAAGTTTTGACGTCGGTGGGTTTTGCACATGGTCAAGTTAGTCCGTGCACCACGACACAGCTAGATGGCTTGGTGGGTTTTATCAAAAAATGAAATTCGTGGTTTTTGAGATGTGAAGGTTGGAATGGCCTACAAAAGTTCACAAATGAATACCATGAAAGTCTTGATGCACGAAAGTTTTGAGTTCGGTGGGCTTTGCACATGGCCAAGTTGGTCGGTGCACCGCGGCATTGCTAAATTGCTTGGTGGGTTGTTTTGTGAAAAATTAAAATTCCTGGTTTTTGAGATGTGAAGGTTGAAATGATTTACAAATGTCCCCAAATGAATATCATAAAATTCTTGGTGCGCGAAAGTTTTGAGTTCGGTGGATTTTGCACATGGCCATTTTGGTCGGTGCACCACAGTATAGCTAGATGGCTTGGTGGGTTGTTTTGTGAAAAAATGAAATTCATGGTTTTTGACATGTGAGGGTTGGAATGGCCTACAAATGTCCCCAAATGAATAGCATGAAAGTCTTGGTGGCTGAAAATTTTGAGTTTGGTGGGTTTTGCACATGGCTAAGTTGGTCGATGCACTACGGCATTGCTAGATAGCTTGGTGGAGAGTTATTGTGAAAAATAAAATTCAGAGTTTTTGATATGTGAGGGTTGGAATGGCCTACAAATGTCCCGAAATGAATACCGTGAAAGTCTTAGTGCCTAAAAGTTTTGAGTTCAGTGGGTTTTGCACAAGGCCAAGTTGGTCGATGCACCACGACATTGATAGATGGCTTGGAGGAGAGTTTTTGTGAAAAATGAAATTTAGAGTTTTTTAGATGTGAGGGTTGCAATGACCTACAAATGTCCCCAAATGAATACCATGAAAGTCTTTGTGCATGAAAGTTTTGAGTTCGGTGGGTTTTGCACATGACCAAGTTGGTCGGTGCACCACGGCATATGTAGATGGCTTGGTGGGTTCTTTTGTGAAAAAATAAAATTCGTGGCTTTTGATATGTGAGGGTTGAAATGGCCTACAAATGTCCCCAAATGAATACCATGAAAGTCTTGGAGCACGAAAGTAAAGTTCGGTGGGTTTTGCACATGGCCAAGTTGGTCGGTGCACCACGACATTGCTAAATGGCTTGATGGACAGTGTTTGTGAAAAAGTAAATTCAAAGTTTTTGATATGTGAGGGTTGGAATGGCCTACAAATGTCCTCAAATGAATACCATAAAATTCTTGGTGCACAAAAGTTTTGAGTTCGGTGGGTTTTGCACATGGCCAAGTTTGTCGGTGCACCACAGCATTGCTAAATTGCTTGGTGGGGTGTTTTGTGGAAAAATTAAATTCGTGGTTTTTGAGATGTGAGGGTTGGAATAGCCTACAAATGTCCGCAAATGAATATACCATGAAGGTCTACGTGCACGAAAGTTTTGAGTTTGGTGGGTTTTTCACATGGCCAAGTTGGTCGGTGCACCACGGCATATGTAGATGGCTTGGTGGGTTGTTTTGTGAAAAAATGAAATTCGTGGTTTTTGAAATGTGAGGGTTGGAATGGCCTTCAAATGTCCCCAAATGAATATCATGAAAGTCTTGGTGCATGAAAATTTTGAGTTCGGTGGGTTTTGCACATGGCCAAGTTGGTCGATGCACCACTGCATTGCTAGATGGCTTGGTGGAGAGTTTTTGTGAAAAATGAAATTCAGAGTTTTTGAGATGTGAGGGTTGGAATGGCCTACAAATTTCCCGAAATGAATACTGTGAATGTCTTGGTGCACGAAAGTTTTGAGTTCGATGGGTTTTGCAGATGACCAAATTGGTCGGTGCATCACGACATTGCAAAATTTCTTGGTAGGTTGTTTTGTGAAAAAATAAAATTCGTAATTTTTGAGATGTGAAGGTTGAAATGATTTACAAATGTCCCAAAATGAATACTATAAAATTCTTGGTGCACGAAAGTTTTGAGTTCGGTGGGTTTTGCACATGGCCATGTTGGTTGCTGCACCACGGCATAACCAGATGGCTTGGTGGGTTGTTTTGTGAAAAAACGAAATTCGTGGTTTTTGAGATATGAAGGTTGCAATGATCTACAAATGTCCCCAAATGAATACCATAAAATTCTTGGTGCACGAAAGTTTTGAGTTCGGTGGGTTTTGCACATGGCCAAGTTGGTCGGTGCATCACGACATAGCTAGATGGCTTGGTGGGTTGTTTTGTGAAAAATGAAATTCGTGGTTTTTTAGATGTGAAGGTTGGAATGGCCTACAAATGTCCCTAAACGAATACCGTTAAATTTTTGGTGCATGAAAGTTTTAAGTTCGGTGGATTTTGCACATGGCCAAGTTAGTCGGTGCACCACGACTAAGCTAGATGGCTTGGTGCGTTGTTTTGTGAAAAAAATGAAATTCTTGGTTTTTCAGATGTGAATGTTGGAATGGTCTACAAATGTCTCCAAATGAATATCATAAAATTCATGGTGCACGAAAGTTTTAAGTTCGGTTGATTTTGCACATGGTCAAGTTGGTCGGTGCACCACAGCATTGCTAGATGGCTTGGTGGAGAGTTTTTGTGAAAAATGAAAATCATAGTTTTTTGAGATGTGAGGGTTGGAATAGCCTAAATATGTCCCCAAATGAAAACCATGAAAGTCTTGGTGCCTGAAAGTTTTGAGTTTGGTGGTTTTTTCACATGGCCAAGTTGATCGATGCACCACGGCATTACTAGATGGCTTGGTGGAGAGTTTTTGTGAAAAAATGAAATTTGTGGTTTTTTAGATGTGAAGGTTCGAATTGCCTACAAATGTCCCCAAATGAATACCATCAAATTTTTTGTGTATGAAAGTTTTAAGTTCGGTGGGTTTTGCACATGGCCAAGTTTGTCGGTGCACCACGACATAGGTAGATGGCTTGGTGCGTTGTTTTGTGAAAAAATGAAATTTGTGGTTTTTGAGATATGAAGGTTGGAATGGTCTACAAATGTCCCCAAATGAATACCATAAAATTCTTGGTTCACGAAAGTTTTGACTTCGGTGGGTTTTTCACATGGCTAAGTTGGTCGGTGAACCACGGCATAACTAGATGGCTTGGTAGGTTGTTTGGTGAAAAAATGAAATTCGTGACTTTTGAGATGTGAAGGTTGGAATGATCTACAAATGTCCCCAAATGAATACCATAAAATTCCTGGTTCACGAAAGTTTAGTTCGGTGGGTTTTGCACATGGCCAAGTTGGTCGGTGCACCACGACAAAGGTAGATGGCTTGGTGGGTTGTTTTGTGAAAAAATAAAATTCGTGTGTTTTGAGATGTGAAAGTTGGAATGACCTACAAATATTCCCAAATGAATACTAGAAAATTCTTGGTGCACGGAAGTTTTAAGTTCGGTGGATTTTGCATATGGCCAAGTTGGTCGGTGCACAACGGCTAAGCTAGATGGCCTGGTGGGTTTTTTTGTGAAGAAATGAAATTCTTGGTTTTTGAGATGTGAAGGTTGGAATGGTCTACAAATGTCTGCAAATGAATACCATAAAATTCTTGGTGCACGAAAGTTATAAGTTCGTGGATTTTGCACATGCGCAAGTTGTTCGGTGCACCACGGCATTGCTAAATGGTTTGGTGGGTTGTTTTGTGAAAAAATAAAATTCGTGGTTTTTGAGTTGTGAGGGTTGGAATGGCCTACAAATGTCCCCAAATGATTACCATGAAAGTATTTGTGCACGAAAGTTTTGAGTTTGGGGGGTTTTGCACATCGCCAAGTTGGTAGGTGCACCACGGCATAGCTAGATGGCTTGGTGGGTTGTTTGGTGAAAAAATAAAATTCGTGGTTTTTGAGATGTGAAGGTTGAAATGATTTACAAATGTCCCCAAATGAATACCATAAAATTCTTAGTGCACGAAAGTTTTAGGTCGGTGGGTATTGCACATGGCCAAATTGGTCTGTGCACCACGACACAGCTAGATGGCTTGGTGGGTTGTTTTGTGAAAAAATGAAATTCATGGTTTTTGACATATGAGGGTTGGAATGGCCTACAAATGTCCCCAAATGAAATACCATGAAAGTCTTGGAGCACAAAAGTAGAGTTTTGTGGGTTTTGCACATGGCCAAGTTGGTCGGTGCACCACGGCATTGCTAAATGGTTTGTGGGTTGTTTTGTGAAGAAATGAAATTCGTGGTTTTTGAGTTGTGAGGGTTGGAATGGCCTACAAATGTCCCCAAATAAAAACCATGAAAGTCTTTATGCACGAAAGTTTTGAGTTCGTGGGGTTTTGCACATGGCCAAGTTTGTCAGTGCACCACGACATAGCTAGATGGCTTGGTGGGTTGTTCGGTGAAAAATTGAAATTCGTGGTTTTTGAGATGTGAAGGTTGGAATGACCTACAAATGTCTCCAAATGAATACCATAAAATTCTTGGTTCACGAAAATTTTGAGTTCGGTGGGTTTTGCACCACGACATAGGTAGATGGCTTGGTGGGTTGTTTTGTGAAAAAATAAAATTTGTGGTTTTTGACATGTGATGGTTAGAATGGCCTACAAATGTCCCCAAATGAATACCATGAAAGTCTTGATGCACGAAAGTTTTGAGTTCGGTGGGTTTTGCACATGGCCAAGTTGGTCGGTGCACCACGACATTGCTAAATTACTTGATGGGTTGTTTTGTGAAAAAATAAAATTCGTTGTTTTTCAGATGTGAAGGTTGAAATGATTTACAAATGTCCCCAACTGAATACCATAAAATTCTTGGGGCACAAAGTTTTTAGTTTGGTGGGTTTAGCACATAGCCATGTTGGTCGGTGCACCACGGCATAGCTAGATGGTTTGGGGGGTTGTTTTGTGAAAAAAAAAAAATTCGTGGTTTTTGAGATGTGAAGGTTGGAATGATCTACAAATGTCCCCAAATGAATACCATAAAATTCTTGGTGCACGAAAGTTTTGAGGTCAGTGGGTTTTGCACATGGCCAAGTTGGTCGGTGTACCACGACATAGGTAGATGGTTGGTGGGTTGTTTTGTGAAAAATGAAATTCGTGATTTTTTACATGTGAGTGTTGAAATGACCTACAAATGTTCCCAAATGAATACCATGAAAGTCTTGGTGCACGAAAGTAGAGTTTGGTGGGTTTTGCACTTGGCCAAGTTGGTCGGTGCACCACGACATAGGTAGAGATGGCTGGGTAGGTTGTTTTGTAAAAAATGAAATTAGTGGTTTTTTAGATGTGAGGGTTGGAATGGCCTACAAACGTCCCCAAATGAATACCATGAAAGTCTTGGTGCATGAAAGTTTTGAGTTCGGTGGGTTTTGCACATGGCAAAGTTGGTCGGTACACCACGACATAGCTAGATGGCTTGGTGGGTTATTTTGTAAAAAAATGAAATTCGTGGGTTTTGAGATGTGAAGGTTGGAATGGTCTATAATTGTCCCCAAATGAATACCATAAAATTCTTGGTGCACGAAAGTTTTGAGTTTGGTGAGTTTTGCACATCGCCTAGATGGTCGGTGCACCATGGAATTGCTAGAGATGGCTTGGTGGGCTTTTTTGTGAAAAAATAAAATTTCGTGGTTTTTGAGATGTGAGGGTTGGAATGGCCTTCAAATGTCCCCAAATGAATATAACATGAAGGTCTTGGTGCACGAAAGTTTTGAGTTCGGTGGGTTTTGCACATGGCCAAGTTGGTCGATACACCACGGCATATGTAGCTGGCTTGGTGGGTTGTTTTGTGAAAAAATGAAATTCGTGGTTTTTGAGATATGAAGGTTGGAATGGCCTACAAATTTCCCCAAAGAAATACCATAAAATTCTTGGTGCACGAAAGTTTTAAGTTCGGTGGGTTTTGCACATGACCAAGTTGGTCGATTCACCACGGCATAGGTAGACAACTTGGTGGGTTATTTTGTCAAAAAATGAAATTCGTGATTTTTGAGATTTGAAGGTTGGAATGACCTACAAATTTCCCCAAATTAATACCATAAAATTTTTTGTGCACGAAAGTTCTGAGTTCGGTGAGTTTTGCACATGGCTAAGTTGGTCGGTGCACCACGACATAGGTAGATGTCTTGGTGGGTTGTTTTGTGAAAAAATGAAATTCAAGGTTTTTGAGATGTGAATATTGGAATGGCCGACAAATGTCCCCAAATGAATACCATAAAATTCTTGGTGCACGAAAGTTTTAAGTTCGGTGGGTTTTGCACATGGCCAAATTGGTCGGTGCACTACGACATAGGTAGAGATGGCTTGGTTGGTTGTTTTGTAAAAAATGAAATTCGTGGTTTTTTAGATGTGAGGGTTGGAATGGCCTACAAATGTCCCCAAATGAATACCATGAAAGTCTTGGTGCACGAAAGTTTTGAGGTCGGTGGGTTTTGCACATGGCCAAGTTGGTCGGTGCACCACGACATAGGTAGATGGCTTAGTGGGTTGTTTTGTGAAGAAATGAAATTCGTGGTTTTTGAGATGTGAAGGTTGGAATGATCTACAAATGTCCCCAAATGAATACCATAAAATTTAAGGTGCACGAAAGTTTTGAGTTCGGTGGGTTTTGCAAATGGCCAAGTTGGTCAGTGCACCACGGCATAGCTAGATGGCTGTGGGTTGTTTTGTGAAAATATAAAATTCTTGGTTTTTGAGATCTGAGGGTTGCAATCGCCTACAAATATTCCCAAATGAATACTGGAAAATTCTTTGAGTTCGGTGGGTTTTGCACATGGCCAAGTGGGTCGGTGCACAACGACATAGGTAGAGATGGCTTGGTGGATTGTTTTGTAAAAAATGAAATTCGTGGTTTTTTAGATGTGAGGGTTGGAATGACCTACAAATGTCCCCAAATGAATACCATGAAAGTCTTGGTGCACGAAAGTTTTGAGTTCGGTGGATTTTGCACATGGCCAAGTTGGTCGGTGCACCACGACATAGCTAGATAGCTTGGTGGGTTATTTTGTAAAAAATGAAATTCGTGGTTTTGGAGATGTGAAGGTTGGAATGGTCTAATAATGTCCCCAAATGAATACTATAAAATTTTTGGTGCACGAAAGTTTTGAGTTCGGTGGGTTTTGCACATGGCCTATTTGGTCGGTGCACCACGACATTGCCAGATGGCTTGGTGGAGTATTTTGTGAAAAAATAAAATTCGTGGTTTTTAAGATGTGAGGGTTGGAATGGTCTACTAATGTCCCCAAATAAATACCATGAAAGTTTGGGTGCCCGAAAGTTTTGAATTCGGAGGATTTAGCACATGGCCAAGTTGGTCGGTGCACCACGGCATAGCTAGATGGATGGCTTGGTGGAAAGTTTTTGTGAAAAATGAAATTCATAGTTTTTGAGATGTGCGGGTTGAAATGACCTACAAATGTCCCCAAATGAATACCATGCAAGTCTTGGTGCACGAAAGTTTTGAGTTCGGTGGGTTTTGCACATGGCCAAGTTAGTCGGTGCACCACGGCATTGCTAGACGGCATGGTGGGGTGTTTTGTAAAAAAATGAAATTCGTGGTTTTTGAGATGTGAGGGTTGGAATGGCCTACAAATGTCCCCAAATGAATACCATGAAAGTCTTGGTGCACGAAAGTTTTGAGTTCGGTGGGTTTTGCACATGGCCAAGTTGGTCGGTGCACCACGACATATGTATATGACTTGGTGGGTTGTTTTGTGAAAAAATGAAATTCGTGGTTTTTGAGATGTGAAGGTTGGAATGATCTACAAATGTCCACAAATGAATACCATAAAATTTAAGGTGCACGAAAGTTTTGAGTTCGGTGGGTTTTGCAAATGGCCAAGTTGGTCGGTGCACCACGGCATATCTAGATGGCTGTGGGTTGTTTTGTGAAAATATTAAATTCTTGGTTTTTTAGATCTGAGGGTTGGAATAGCCTACAAATATTCCCAAATGAATACTGGAAAATTTTTTGTGCACGAAAGTTTTAAGTTCGGTAAGTTTTGCACATGGCCAAGTTGGTCGGTGCACCACGGCTAAGCTAGATGGCTTGGTGGGTTGTTTTGTGAAAAAATGAAATTCTTTGTTTTTTAGATATGAATGTTGGAATGGTCTACAAATGTCTCCAAATGAATACCATAAAATTCTTGGTGCACGAAAGTTTTAAGTTCGGTGGATTTTGCACATGGCCAAGTTGGTCGGTGCACCAGGACATAGCTAGATGGCTTGGTGGGTTATTTTGTAAAAAAATGAAATTCGTGGTTTTTGAGATGTGAAGGTTAGAATGGTCTACAAATGTCCCCAAATGAATACCATAAAATTCTTGGTGCACGAAAGTTGAGTTTGGTGGGTTTTGCACATCGCCTAGATTGTCGGTGCACCACGGCATTGCTAGAGATGGTTTCGTGGGGTGTTTTGTGAAAAAATGAAAATTTGTGGTTTTTGAGATGTGAGAGTTGGAATGGCCTTCAAATGTCCCCAAATGAATATACCATGAAGGTCTTGGTGCACGAAAGTTTTGAGTTCGGTGGTTTTTGCACATGGCCAACTTGGTCGGTACACCACGGCATATGTAGCTGGCTAGGTGGGTTGTTTTGTGAAAAAAATGAAATTCGTGGTTTTTGAGATGTGAAGGTTGGAATGGCCTACAAATTTCTCCAAAGGAATACCATAAAATTCTTGGTGCACGAAAGTTTTAAGTTCGGTGAGTTTTGCACATGTCCAAGTTGGTCGATTCACGACGGCATAGGTAGATAGCTTGGTGGGTTATTTTGTCAAAAAATGAAATTCGTGATTTTTGAGATTTGAAGGTTGGAATGACCTACAAATTTCCCCAAATTAATACCATAAAATTTTTGGTGCACGAAAGTTTTGAGTTCGGTGAGTTTTGCACAGGGCTAAGTTGGTCGGTGCACCACGACATAGGTAGATATGGCTTGATGGGTTGTTTTGTGAAAAAATGAAATTCGGGGTTTTTGAGATGTGAATATTGGAATGGCCTACAAATGTCCCCAAATGAATACCATAAAATTCTTGGTGCACGAAAGTTTTAAGTTCGGTGGGTTTTGCACATGGCCAAATTGGTCGGTGCACTACGACATAGGTAGAGATGGCTTGGTGGGTTGTTTTGTAAAAAATGAAATTCGTGGTTTTTTAGATGTGAGGGTTGGAATGGCCTACAAATGTCCCCAAATGAATACCATGAATGTCTTGGTGCATGAAAGTTTTGAGTTTTGTGGGTTTTGCACATCGCCTAGATGGTCGGTGCACCACGGCATTGCTAGATGAAAATTCATGGTTTTTGAGATGTGAGGGTTGGAATAGCCTACAAATGTCCCCAAATGAATATACCATGAAGGTCTTGGTGCACGAAAGTTTTGAGTTCGGTGGGTTTTGCACATGGCCAAGTTGGTCGGTACACCACGGCATATGTAGATAGCTTGGTGGGTTGTTTTGTGAAAAAATGAAATTCGTGGTTTTTAAGATGTGAAGTTTGGAATGGCCTACAAATTTCCCCAAATTAATACCATAAAATTCTTGGTGTACGAAAGTTTTAAGTTCGGTGGGTTTTGCACATGACCAAGTTGGTCGGTGCACCACGGCATAGGTAGACAGCTTGGTGGGTTGTTTTGTGCAAAAATGAAATTCGTGGTTTTTGAGATGTGAAGGTTGGAATGGTCTAATAATTTCCCCAAATGAATACTATAAAATTTTTGGTGTACGAAAGTTTTAAGTTCGGTGGGTTTTGCACATGACCAAGTTGGTCGGTGCACCACGGCATAGGTAGACAGCTTGGTGGGTTGTTTTGTGCAAAAATGAAATTCGTGATTTTTGAGATGTGAAGGTTGGAATGACCTACAAATTTCCCCAAATTAATACCATAAAATTCTTGGTGCACCAAAGTTTTGAGTTCGGTGAATTTTGCACATGGCCAAGTTGGTCGGTGCACCACGACAAAGGTAGAGATGGCTTGGTGGGTTATTTTGTAAAAAAATGAAATTCCGGGTTTTTGAGATGTGAATATTGGAATGGTCTACAATTGTCCCCAAATGAATACCATAAAATTCTTGGTGCACGAAAGTTTTAAGTTCGGTGGGTTTTGCACATGGCCAAGTTGGTCGGTGCACCACGACATAGATAGCGATGGCTTGGTGGGATGTTTTGTGAAAAAATGAAATGCGTGGTATTTTAGATGTGAGGGTTGGAATGGCCTACAAATGTCCCCAAATGAATACCATTAAAGTCTTGGTGCATGAAAGTTTTGAGTTCCGTGGGTTTTGCACATGGCCTAGATGGTCGGTGCACCACGGCATTGCTACATGGCTTGGTGAGGTGTTTTGTGGAAAAATTAAATTCGTGGTTTTTGAGATGTAAGGGTTGGAATAGCCTACAAATGTCCGCAAATGAATATACCATGAAGTTCTACGTGCATGAAAGTTTTGAGTTTGGTGGGTTTTGCACATGGCCAAGTTGGTCGGTGCACCACGGCATATGTAGATGGCTTGGTGGGTTGTTTTGTGAAAAAATGAAATTCGTGGTTTTTGAGATAAGATGGTTGGAATGGCCTACAAATGTCCCCAAATGAATACCATAAAATTCTTGGTGCACGAAAGTTTTAAGTTCGGTGGGTTTTGCACCTGGCCAAGTTGGTCGGTGCACCACGGCATAGGTAGACAGCTTGGTGGGTTATTTTGTGAAAAAATGAAATTTGTGGTTTTTGAGATGTGAAGGTCGGAATGGCCTAAAAATTTCCCCAAATTAATACCATAAAATTCTTGGTGCACGAAAGTTTTAAGTTCGGTGGGTTTTGCACATGGCCAAGTTGGTCGGTGCACACGACATAGATAGATGGCTTGGTGGGTTGTTTTGTGAAAAAGTGAAATTCGTGGTTTTTGAGATGTGAGTATTGGAATGGCCTACAAATGTCCCCAAATGAATACCATAAAATTCTTGGTGCACGAAAGTTTTAAGTTCGGTGGGTTTTGCACATGGCTAAGTTGGTCGGTGCACCACGACATAGCTAGATGGCTTGGTGGGGTGTTTTGTGAAAAAATAAAATTCATGGTTCTTGAGATGTGAGGGTTGGAATGGCCTACAAATGTCCCCAAATGAATACCATGAAAGTCTTGGTGCACGAAAGTTTTGATTTCGATGGGTTTTGCACATGGCCAAGTTGGTCGGTGCACCACGGCATTGCTAAATGGCTTGGTAGGTTGTTTTGTGAAAAAATGAAAATCGTGGTTTTGAGATGTGAGGGTTGAAATGGCCTACAAATGTCCCTAAATGAATACCATGAAAGTCTTGGTGCACGAAAATTTTGAGTTCGGTGGGTTTTGCACATGGCCTAGTTGGTCGGTGCACCACGATATTGCTAGAGTGCTTGGTGGGATGTTTTAGGAAAAAATGAAATTCGTGGTTTTTGAGATGTGATGGTTGGAATGGCCTACAAATGTCCCCAAATGAATACCGCGAGGGAAAGAAGAAAAGGACTTTGAAAAGAGAGTCAAAGAGTGCTTGAAATTTTCGAGAGGGAAGCGGATGGGGGCCGGCGATGTGTCTCGGTCGGATGTGGAACGATGAAAGTCGGGCTGCCGATCGACTCGAGGCATTGATCGATGCGGATTGTGATGGTGGCCCAAGCCCGGGCTGTTGAAATGCTCGTGGAGACATCATCGTTGCGATTGTGAACCATAGTGCGTGCCTCATGGCATGTCTCGGCACATGCGTGCTCCCGGCATCGGCTTGTGGGCTTCCCATTCGGCCCGTCTTGAAACACGGACCAAGGAGTCTGACATGTGTGCGAGTCAATGGGTGAGTAAACTCGTAAGGCGCAAGGAAGCTGATTGGTGAGATCCCCTTGTAGGTTGCACCGCCAACTAACCCTGATCATATATGAAGGGTTCGAGTGGTGCACATTAGATTTGATGTTTGGAATTTCAAAGTTTCTTATTTGATACTTGCGGTCTCATGTTTACATTTTGCACAGTTAAAAATTGAAATCTTTTATAAATAATTTTAGTTGACATGTAATTATGAATTTACATTAAATACCAAATCAAATATGTACTCTAACTTTCATCCATTCATTTACACGATGAAATTTAGTAACAAAATCGAGTTTAACAAACCCAATTATTTTTTAATGTTAAAATTTCAAAATATTTCTAAAATAACTTTTTAGCAATTTTAAAACCTTCTCTAATACAATTTCAATTATTCTACCAATGTATAGTAAATACGGAGCAATTTAAAGGCAATTGATGTCCCCATTTTTTAATACGGTTTTCGAAAAAGGTAATTTTTGAAATTGAAATTTCATCTTTGAGAAAACCCCTTATGAATGTACAACAATTTTAAGTTGTGGAAAATACTTTTGTAAGTATAAAAAATTTAATCCATCTGAGAAGCATTTTCCAGAAAAAATAGAATAAAGATAGTAAAATTAAAAGATATAAATAATAATTGTCTTACTAAAAAATGATTTGGTGTTTGAAGTCTCATAACATTTTATTTAACGTCTTATATTTATATTTAAGATGTGAAAAAATTAAAATTGTTTAAAGTAATTATATTTATGTTCCAGACAGGAAAAGTTAAAATTATTAAAGCAATTTTAGACGTGACCATCTTACGTTACACTTGATTCCACGTCCAATTAAATATATTATTGTAAGGATACGGAAAATCTAAAGAATACGAGTAGATAATTTGATTATTTTATTATTAAAATGTTGAGTTATAAATGTAAAACTAATTAATTGATTTTTATTTTATAAAAATTACTACATTTGTAAACATATTTCTCTTCTCTTATATATTATTTTTAAATTTTTGACCAATTTAGATTTATCTTTTTGAAAATATGAGTGAATCATAAAATTTTTGATATGGAGAGCGATCATCCTATTTGATTAAAGTCCGAATCATAATAAGTTCATCTTCTACATTTTTTCTTGAATCAATTTAGCGATATGTATGCATAACTTGCTTGCATACGACTCTTGTGAGTTTAAGATGAATCTCTACTTGTCAGTGAACAATATGTGTTTGAGTTAATTAATGGAGCATATTGTGATGGGATTTTCTTTGTGTAGATAGAATATCTCGTGAGTGTTCGAATTAATGGAGCTTGGTAGAGAAAGAGTTTAAGTCCAGGTAAGGGAAATTGGTTGGTTTATTTTTCATTTGTGAGATAGGCTTATTCTTTGTTATGTGAATTCATATTTCTGATGAGATGTAATTGATTTAATGAATCAAATTATTCATTATAGATGAAGGTTTTCTATTAAAAATCTTATTTATGGGATGTTTGAGTTGCTGAGCAAGTTTAGATCATTGAAATATATGGATTGAGTGAAGTTGTTTTGTGGGAAGTAAATTTCAAACTGATTGTAGTCATTTTAGTATAAGCAATGATAAGAAAACCTAAATAGACCAAAGGGATCGGTTTATATACTTGAAGGGGTTTTCTGCTATTGTGCAGAGAAAACCCTAAATGACAGTCTAAATAATAGGATGAGTATGTGAGTTTGCCATGAATTGGCCTATGGAAAGCTTATTTTAGAACTAGATGATATTCTTTGGAAGGTTAAAGAGAGAAAAAACCTAAGAAGAAGCCAATAATAGCAAATTGATATACCTGTTAGTTTTTCTAAATAGAAGAGATGATACTCGTTGGATGAGTCACGACCCACTGAGTGAATGTAATAAGTATTAATCTCCTGAGGAAGCTATGGATGATACACTCATTGAATGAGTTAAATTCGTTGGACAAGTCTAGTGAATGTGACTTCAAGGGATTTGGATTGTTGGACGAGTAGTATTATTGTTGAGCGAAAAATAGTTTTGAAAAAAAAAAACTAGAGAGATCAGGGGCAGCCATTGAATGAAGTATGGACTTGCTAGACAATACTTTCATTGTATGTGCTTGCTCAAGAAAATCTTTATAAAAGTTTTGGAATTTTTATTATGAGATGTAATGAATGAGAGATGTGTGAGGCTTAGTAGAGCAGTGAATGAGAACTTTATTTTGAATTGATCATATGCGAGAACAATTTTGATTGTAGTTGGCTTAACAACAGGGTTAAAAGTTTTATCACAATCCAAACCTGGTACTTGCTGAAATTCCTTTGCGACCAACCTTGCTTTGTGATGTTGAATGCTATCATCAGTGTTGTGTTTATTGCGGAAGACCCATTTATAGCCAATGGCACCAAAAGGAAGAGAGGTAAGAGTCCAGGTGTTATTAGCTAGAAGAGCACTATATTCTTCTTGCATGGCTTTTAACCAGGCAGGATCTTTCGTTGCTTTAACATTGACAGGCTCAGTAAGAGATGAAATGCATGTGGTTTGAAAATTTCCACTTTTGCTAGTAACAGTTTGATGAGTATGCTTAGAATGATTTTCTGCAAAATGGGATGAGGAGCAAGGAATAGCTCAATCATGGGAATGTGACGCGTGTGAATGAGTGTTGTGATGAAAAGAAGATGAATTAATATCAAGTTTAAGATTTGGATTATTAGTATGATGTGTATTATTTGAGAGCTGATGAATGAACAAGGTGAAGTAGCAAGTGTTATTAGAGTTCGAAGCTATGAAAGGATTGTTTAATTAAAGTGTAAGCAAATAGTTTTCATTAAAAATGACATGTCGAGAGATGGTGTGGATCATTAGTAGGATGGATCATTAGTTATGTGGTGAGACGCTCCATTATTACGCCACCAAAGATGGCCAATATAAAACATGATTAAGATTTCATAATTTCAATTTTTTTATTGTCCGAGTTCATGATGTTCTAGATGAAAATATATAATCAAACTACTATATCACCAGTTGATATTAGATACCAATTGAAAAATATAAAACATTTAAATAACTAATAAAACCCAAATTTTTAATAGACACTTAAAATTTATGTAAAAACATGTAAAATAACAAACGGGAAAAACATATCATCTCGCTTAATAATAAAATCAAACAGTAAAAGGTCAATTATAAATATGAGAATATTAAAAACTTAATATAACACAAAATTTTAATAAAGAAAATAACATAAACTTATCCCCATAACACTTAGAAACATGCTAACTCTCTCTCTCACTATAATAAGAATTTATAACGATATATAAGTTAATATCTATTATTCTATTATATATACAATAATAAAAAAGAAAGATAATAAAAGATGCACATTATTAGTTTGTAATATAATATTTTCTCTCGTGTAAATATATAATGAATGTTGTTAGATATAAACAAATAAGACAGTATAATACTTTGAATTTCCGCTGGTATATAGTAGAGCACCCTAGTGTCACAGAAGACTGAGAATCCTAAAATGAAGAACCCACTTATCTTCCTCTTGTTCCTACTTCTCACCCAATCCCTTCTCGCCACGTCATCACCGTTAAACCCGATCCCAATCAACCTCTCCGTCGCCGACTTCGGGGCCACCGGCGACGGCAGCTGCTACGATACCGCACCGATCCAGTCGGCCATCAACTCCTGTCCGGAGGGCGGTCCCTGCCACGTAATCTTCCCGGCGCCGGGAAAGTACCTGACGGCCACCGTGTTCCTGAAATCCGGCGTGGTGCTGGTCGTGGAGCCTGGTGCCACCATCCTGGGCGGCGCCAGGCTTGAGGACTACCCGGAGGAGTTCTGGCGGTGGTACGTGGTGGTGGCGGAGAACGCGACGAACGTGGGAATCTGCGGCGGCGGAGTGGTGGACGGTCAGGCTGCGAAGTTCGTAGTGAGGGAAGATCCGAGAAAGAACGTGATGGTTAGTTGGAACCAAACTGGGGCTTGCTTGGGAGATGAATGCAGACCTAGACTCATTGGATTCATTGGTTGCAACAATGTTGAAGTTTCTAACATCACTCTCAACCATCCTGCTTATTGGTGGTGAGTATTCCTATCTCTTTTGTTCAATGCTCACTTTTTATCATTTTAAAATGTAATTATTGGTTGCAATTTTATCTTCATTCTTTTAATTTTGTTGAACTCTAACAGACTATATACTAATTTGCAGCTTACACTTGGTCCGGAGTAATAACATATCCATTAAAGATATTGCAATTAATGGGGACTTTAACATACCAAACAATGACGGGATTGACATTGAGGACTCAAACAACACAGTAATCACTCGATGCCACATCGATACTGGGGATGATGCAATCTGTCCAAAGTCATCCACAGGTCCTGTTTACAACCTTACAGTCACCGACTGTTGGATTCGATCCAAATCTTCTGCAATTAAACTTGGCAGTGCTAGTTGGTTTGATTTCAAGCATTTTGTGTTTGATAATATCACTATTGTTGATTCTCATAGAGGGATTGGATTCCAGATCCGTGATGGAGGTAACATGTTTCTTCTCACTTATCTCCCGTTGAATGATTACATCTCAAACTAATTCTTGGTTATGTGATTTTTTTTTTCTTACCTAAGAATGTTGAATCTAAAACATGTATCTAAAATACTAACTTGGTTCATTATCCTTGCTTGCGTCAATAGGACTCTAGCCTTAAAACATGTTTTTGAAATGTTTTCAACTTCCTCGTACAGGAAATGCAAGTGACATTGTATTCTCAAATATTAATATCAGCACAAGATATTATGACCCGTTATGGTGGGGTAGAGCAGAGCCTATCTATGTCACGAGTTGCCCCCGAGACTCAACCTCAAAGGAGGCTTCAATATCTGATGTAACTTTCATTAACATCACTGCAAATTCTGAAAATGGCATCTTCCTGTCTGGTTCAAAGAGAGGATTGCTTAGAAACTTGAGATTCATCAACATGGACATTACATACAGAAGGTTCACCAATTATTCTGGTGGGTTATTGGACTATAGGCCAGGATGCCAAGAGTTAGTTGAACACAGGACTGCGGGCATAATGATGGAGTACATCGAAGGGCTTGAGGTTAAAAATGTTGAAATTAGATGGTCAAACAATGAACTAGAGCAGTGGAATAATCCTTTAGAGTTCAGACCGTCTACTGTGAATAATATATCTTTCCTTAATTTTAGTTCTGGTTTGTGTACAGATAGCAAATTAAATTATTAACTTGGATTCTGCGAAGGGACAACGTGCAAAGCACATAGGTTGTTTAACCATCAAGGGAATGGGGGAGAAGTTCAAAAGGGAGGATATTGAAGATTGTGCATGAGAAGATATTGAAGTGAGAGAGATCATTTGTTAATCCTTGATCTAGTGGTTCACTTTCTGCATCTGTAATATGAATATGTCATTGATCTGTAGAATAGATAGTTAAATTGAAATTTGGATTTGATTTCATGGAGAATTGAAGTTACATATTCTTTTGTCGATATTTGTAGTAAAAAAAGAAACACTTCTCCTTAAAGGCAGGACATTTTTTTTTATTTCACTATCACAGACTTTGGATAAAATATTAAACTTTTTCTTGTCTATTTTTAGGTATTCTTCTGACCTATATGTTGGTCTTAGTGTTGATCTCACATGGCCAGTAGTTCAATGTACCGAGAGAAATAATGGATCTCCTGGATTAATTTTCTTACAACCATGGAATTGAATCTAATTAAGGAAAGAACAAAAAATTGTGAGCGGCAAACCCTACCTCAGGGAAACTTAATTGTCATCCAAAGGAGAAAAAAATCATAGAAAGACAACAAATTGAATGCTTCACTACAACGGGTCCTTTACATTCTTGGCTTGAACACAACGAGAAACACTATCATTAAAAAAAAAATTGAGGTAGATCTTTGGACTTTGTAAGAGTAAGAGCTTGGTTACAAAGTTCGGAGGTCAATCATGGCTCTCATGTTATATTCGACTTTGTAACAGAATTAACATCCTTTTAGGAAAAATATAAATGAAAAATCAACATGAATTTTGTTGGTATAGAGAGCTTCAAATTCAAAAGGAAACAGGTAAGATGTTTAGTTTTGTATTGTCTCTTCTTTGATTTGAGGGTATGTCTGATAAAAATCAGCTATCGTTTGAAGCATCAATATTAATTCATTGTTTACGTAATTATTCATTTAATTAGTTAGAATTTCTTTTTTTATGTATTTAATTATGGTTCTATTTAGTTTATAAACTATTGAGTCTATCTAACTTGCTTACTTGGCTCTTGTGTTAAAGGGGCCCTAACATAATGAAAAACATGTTTATGTATACTGTGCAATGAAAAACACCATTTTGTCAAGGATATTTTTTTAAAGAAGAAACCAAATAGCATAGTCCACTGGCAACTGGTGTGGGCAAAGCCCAATTACTATCCAACTTGCTCAACGCAAGCCCAATACTGATCCTCTTCCGTAAACTCCAACAGAAGCCCGATTTCAAATTTTAACAACTTTAACTTTTGAAAATAATGTTAAAAAAGGATCGGTTTTAAAAGTTTAATTCTGCTTAAACAAAAATACTTTATTTAAAAATGATTTTATTTTAATAGCATTTAATGATATCATTTACCTCAAAAATTTGTTTAAGTCCTCATTTTGATTATGAGAATTTGATACGAATTTTATTGGGATGCGGACTATTGAAGTTTTATGAGTCATATTATGATATAGAATATTAGGAGTCATGTAATTACAATATTAAATATTATGAGTATCGGACATTTGTAGGGATTCTAAAAATATGAGATATAAGAGATATGTTACCGGAAGAATTTGTTATTTTATTTTATTCATATGAGTAAGTTGAGAGATTCTCCTTATTTAACATCGAATCAGTTAAATCAAACTAAAAGTGTGTTCTTTACCCTTTTATCGCATCCTACATAATGGTCAATCTGTAATCATGTGTGAACGAATTGAAAATAGTTGTCAAATGACTTTAAGTGATTCTTTTATGAAAATAAAGTCATAAAATTATTGATCCGGGAATTTGCCCTTTCCAAATGCGAATTTAGACGGGATGCGAACTTAGATGAGTGCGAACTTAAGCAATGTTTACTGTAAATTGTACTCAACGGAAGAGCTTAAAATGTAATATTGATAATAAAAAAGTTAAATCATTCTATTGGTTTTCGCATTTGTAGAGAAATTTCAAATTGGTTATCTTTTTTTATTTGTCTAAATTTTGTTCCTATCTTGGGAGATTTATTGTAATTAAATCATTTCCATTAATAATGTATTACCAACATTAAAGAGGTGTCATGTGTTAGTTTTTAGTTTTTTTTTTTTTTTTAAATGAAAATTTGTCATGCTCATGTTGTGCCATGTGATAGTGGTAGTGTCATGTATCATTGTGACGCCATGTGTCATTACATTAGTCTCAATTTGGTCTTTGTATTCTTATTTTGTCTCAATTGAATCTTATATATTTTTTAAAATTAAGCAATTTTTTTACTCAAAAAATTGAAACTAAATTTAATTTTTGTATAAACGTTATACAAATATTTTTATTAAAATTGATATCTTTAATAAATATTTTTAACAAGATTATCTTTATCTAAATTTATATTTTACATTGAATTTCATAAAATAAAATAAATTTATCATTTTTTCAATTATTTTAAATAATTGTATATTTTTCAAATGTTTAAAATCCAATAATATCTATACAAATGTTTGAGTTGGTTTAAAAATAAAAATTTTACAAATTCAAATATCAAATTTTAAAATAATTATTAACATTTTTTAACAATTTAAAACAAATAAATTTACAATTTGAAAACAATTTCAAATAAATTTTAATGTTAAATATAAATATAAATAAACTTAATATTGTTAAAAATATTTAATAAAAATATTGATATAAAATTTATACAAAAAATAGGACCAAAGACTAATGTAATGTTCACCTAAAGGGATTTACTGGTAAGAGAAATTAGAGAGATATGATTTGAGAATAAATTACGTGTTCACTCTTACGAACTTGAGAGAGAGGGGAAGGAAGGAACAAAGGATTTCCTTATGTTCGCATCTCTCTTCATATGAGATTATTTGAAGGTGATTTGAGGGTGATTTGAGAAAGATTACGAATATGCCTTCAATTTATTTCTCTTTTTCTCAATTCACGTTAATTCACTAATAATGTTACATAATTATGATAATAATGTTAAAATATGACTTTTAAAATCACACTTACAATAATAATTAATACTCTAAATTTCTAAATTGTTTATACAAAAATTAAAGAAGTAAATATATTGTATTTTTATTATTTTTTAAAATATATTTTTTAATTTATTCATTTTAATATTTTTTATAAAATAAATCTAACTTATCTAAATATAATTTTAGATTACTTTCAAAATCAAGGGTAATTTATTAATCTTATTTTTTTTTAATTAAACTTAATTTTTAATACTTTCAACTTCAAACAAATCACTCACCAACTTTTACAAACAATATTTCTAAATTCACTCACTCTCACCTCCGAATCCCTTAACAAGACAACACAAACTTCATTCTCTAATTCACTCAAATCCATCATCTCCCTCTCCTCCAAGTTAATAAAATTAATATTCACAAGTGATCACAGCTTAAGACAATGACATTTGATGTAATAGTGACACGTGACACTGTAATTGTCATATTACATTGTTACATGACACAACATCAGCTTGATATGTGACAAAATATTTTACCTTTTATAAAAAAATTATAAAAAAATTAAAAATTAAAAATTAAATTAAATTAAATTAAAAAATCACAAACTAACATGTGACATCTCTTTAACGTTGTTAGCACATTACTAACAAAAATGATCTGATTGTAACAAATTTACCCAAATAGAAAAAAAAACAAATAAAAAAAAACTAATTTGAGATTTATCTAAAAAATAGAGACCAATAAAATTATTTAACCTAATAAAAAATGTAGTAACATGTATTATTCAACTACACTATAATCTTAAAAAATAGAGACCAATAGAATTATTTAACATAATACGTTTGTGTAAAAAACAATTACACTATTATTCAACTACAAACAATCAATTGTGGTATATTTGTCGACTTTGATAATAATTATCTTAAAAACAACAGCAAAAGTTATTTAAAAATATGTACTATGACATAATATTTTTTATACCATTGTTTAATCATAAATGACAATATACAGTAAATTTATTGGCGACGTTGATAGTCATCTTAAGAGCAAGGAGTAAAAGTAATTTTTGTTTGGCTAATACTTTTTATACCATTATATATCTATAAATGATAATATACAGTAAATTTATTGACGGTGATAGTAATCTTAAAAGCAAGAACAGAATTGATTTTAAAATTGGTTGATAATGTAAAAGGAAATTGTGATGACCAATTATACGTATTAAACTCTCGTTTTTAACAATTCATTGTAATGATAAAAAAGAAGTTGTAAAATGTGAAAAATGAACTTTGTTTTACTTAAGTTAAAATAAGTTTATTTACAATATAAAAAAGTAAAGCATCCATATAAATTAACTTACGCATATATGAATTTTAACATATAAATAAATTCATCTTTTTCCTCTCCTACATCTTTTTAGAAACTCATATTAAAAAACCTTAAGATTAATACAATATTTTATCAAAAGTAAAAGATTTTTACTAAAAAGTAGAAGACAAGTTCACATGACCCTACTCATGTAGTTCTACTTGAAATTAAAGTAGAATTTATATTTAATATTGGATGTAGTCAACACACTACTCTACCCTAACCTACCCCTCAATCTCTTTTTCTCTGGTATCTCATTGGTGCTACCTATAAACCTATAATTTCCTTTTAGTACAAAACCTTACACCAATATGATACTTTGTTCTTTCTTTCAACCTTTTTAGTTTCACATATATGTAATATGGAGTTTCAATTAAATTTTTTTCTAATCACAATTATAAGTAATTTTAGTTTCTAAAAACATCATGAATCAATATTACATTAACTAAAAAGTACATTAAAAATACCATTATAATATCTCATAAACTGGCATATGGTGTATAATAAGTACATGAGATCTTTCTCTAAAAAAAAAAGTAGATGAGATCTAAACGTGCAATGCCACATGTTTGTGCTGACTCTTGTCCATACAGCAATAGCAACATGATTTGTTATGTGAATTTTGTATTGTTGTGTGTTTATGAAGTGGCATATATGCTGTCGGTGGAACCTCCTTTCTTTTTGTGCCTCACAGCTTTGGTCTACTCTTCCTGTTCCCACCACACCATGCATGGATCTGCTTTAACCATTCTTAACTTCTTTTTAGTTGGATTATAAGTAACAAAAAAATTCATATATGGAGTTGTAATATTCTCATATCATTAATAATTTTGTCTATTTTTTTTAAATATAAATGGTATGTTCCTCTTTCTCTCTTCATTCTCGTTATAACAAGCTTCATTTTCTTAAAATGAATTAAAAGTATAATTTGTTAAATAATTCCTTCAAAAAATTTCATATTTTTTCCTTTTTCTCTTCCTCTTTTTCATTATGTGATTCTTCTTATGTGTTCAAAGATTACTCACTTAATTAATATTAAACTCTTTTATATTATGAACGTTTAATCTACTTAATTAAGGATAAAATGATATTTTTCGAACACTAACATAATTTTAATATTGGGTCTAACATCACACAACCTCGTTAGCCTTAGGCTAAAAGAGCGTAAGGCTACAAAAGTTGTATCATTATTTCTTTACTATCATAAACTTCCTTTTACTTTTGTTTAATAGTGTAAATCATTTTTGTGGGCACTTTGATAAGTCACCTTCTTCTTTAGGCGTCTTGAAACTTCACCATCTAACACATTAAGAGATTGCTCACTTGCTTTTTTGGAAGACTAATGTTCCTTTTCGCATTTTGGGAGACATGTTGCTCCTTTTATTTTTTAACAAACTGGTAGCTCCCTTAGAAGAAAGTTCATAAGAGATTGATTCCTCCTTTCTAAGAAAGTTCACAAGAGACTAATTGTTCCTTTAGTAAGAGACTAGTTGTTCCTTTAGAAGAAAGTTTATAGGAGACTAATTGCTCCTTTAGTAGAAAGTTCATAGAGATTAATTTTTCATAGCAGAGTAATTGCTCCTTTAGTAGAAAGTTCATAAGAGATTAATTACTCCTTTAGAGAGGGCATTTTGAAAAGTTACTATGGGTATCTTAAGAGGCCACCCATTTTCTTATGTTGGAGCACCTTGAGAGGTTGTCCTCAAGTGCCTTAAGTAGTTGTACATATTTTATTTGTTGCTTCATTTTCTTCTTTTTCTTATCCAAATTCCTGTTGTCATTTACAATTGCAAGTTGAATCATGTATTCTACATCTAATTTTGTTCTCTTCTTTTTTTGTTTTCATTTATAGAACCAGTCATAATACTAAATTAATAATCACACTTCACCAAATCAAGTTTAAGGTCACTATAAACATTTATCCATTATAAATTTCAACTCATCGACCACAAAATCCTACACAAATTAAGAACTAATATAGTATGACTACTTCATGCGACAAAACCTTAAACTCTGTAATTTCTTTGAATTATTATAACATAATAATAAAAAGAAAAACAAGTAGATGCTCCATTCAATAAGTGGTGTTTCAGTAGTGGTCATGCACAACACTCGTTTGGCTTAGAACATGGCTATTTATATTCTCAAATGTATTCTCTACAACACATTTTTCTTTATTTTTTTAAATAATATTTTCACTTCTCAAAAAGTCCTTTTCAAAATTTTAAGGAAACATAATTATATTCTATAATTTAAAAAGATAGTTTTTTTTTCTTTCTAAAGTATTAAAATCCAAGAGTGTCCAAAATACATTTTAGAGATGAATTGCATAACTTTTAAATAGTGAAGAAATCTCATGTATATCTGTAATTTGATATAAATAGAGGCATTGTATATATCATTTTAAAATAACAACAATATATAAAATTTCTATAATATAATAATAACATATCAAGGATGGCTTTAGTTGCAAATGCAAAACATTCCTCCTTGTTGCTTCCTCTTCTAGAATTTTTTTTGGTAGCTTTTATTGCAGGACCTTGCCATTACAATTGAAATGCAAGAACCAAAAACATAAATGTTATTGCAATAAGGGTGAAAGGAAAATATATCTTCGTTGCTTTTTCTATTTTTCTCTATTCCCCTGAAGAATTTTGATTGCTTCTTCATTGGCTTCTCGTGTTGAAACTATGAGACTCAATGTAACCATTTTTGTTTAGTATAGCCTATGCATGAGCTTATGCAAAACTTCAAGCACTGCTTCCATGGATAGCGAGATTGTATGTGAGAGTGGATCAACAACATGCGTCAATCGATAAGTGTTTCATCCAATTGTCTGAGAAACTGTGTATTGGAGAAAAAATTTGGGTGTCGGGAACAGTTTCACCAAGTCTCACGATGGATGTAAAAGATGTTCCAGCCAAAAGGTATTGAACGATCAGTCAAAAACATTCAAAGTTGTGATTTGTCTTTTCCTCACTTCCTAGTGTTGATCACTTCCCTATCTCCGCGATTTCCTTTGGTTATGTGGTCTAGAAAACCCCCTATTAACTGTTGTCATTATAATAGTCTCTTTTTCATTATGTGACTCTTCTCATATATATATATATATATAAAGGTTACTCATTCAATTAACATTCAACCCCTTTATTTTTAGAAACATTTAATCTACCGATTCGATCAACCTTTAAGACTATAAACACAATATAATATATATATATATATATATATATATATATATATATATAATAGTGGATAGATGTCATTATAGGAAAACATAATTGCAACTAACTCTATAACCTAATAGTCAAATAACAAAACTCGGCTAAAGCATAGCAATGTAGTGTATGACACATTATTGATGAAACACATGGCTATGATAACACATAACCTTTCAAAGAGAGAACTGAAATATGACACTACAATATTATTTATCAAAGTTAGCGTTTTTAAGGAAAGAAACATTTTCTATATATCATCATAATAAATATTATTTTAATACTATCATTAGTTTTTTTTAAAGAAATATATTATTAAAATAGGGGCATGATTTTATTATTACAGTTAGGTTCGTCCAAGAAAAAAAAATTCTGATACTGACGAACCGTTAATAAAACATCAATACTCTACTTTCATTTTAAAATCTTAAAATAATATATTTATGTATCTTTTTAGTTATCTTTATCTAATACTAGTGAACACACAAGCGCTATCGAGTCTGTGTAGAAATGTAAGTTGAGATTAATAACAAATATATAATTAAATTTTAAAATAGTTGTTAAATGTAAAATTAAAAAAAAAAAGTAAGATATGTACAAATTTTTTTAAAATCATAGTTTAAGAAAAAAAAATAAAATAACGGTTAAAAATAAATTATTTATAAAATAATTGATTTTTAAATTAATTAAAAATAAAAAATGTGAAAAAAAAAGAATGTTCTTCGTATATTATTCATGTATTATTATAGATAATACTCTGAGCTCAACTTATTCTAACCGTCGAAGTACACCACGCTCTTCCGAATGAACATGCAACACTTTCAAATGTTTGCATCTAACTTTTACGTTACTCTGATAAAGAATCAATTAATAGACTTGGACCGAAAGCCTATAATATTTATATTCTACATTATCATAGTAATTATCATTTTATATATAAAAATGACATATGAACTTAAATCTTGACTAATTAAGAATCAACTTTAATATATTAATTGATAATATGTTTTCATTTATAGTGTTGTTCTCTTTACCTCAATGATAGTTTCTTTGGATTAATTGATAATTTCTCACAACAATATTAGATAATCACCTTATTTAATCGAGAAATAATAATAATAATAATAATAATTTAGGATGACAGTATATCATAAAAAATTGTCATTTACTAATAGATTCGTTAAAATCATTTTTTTCAAACAAAAATTAATCTGTTAATAGAAATATTTATAAGTTTATATGGTGAGATCTTATACTACGTACCAAACAAAGTTATTAATATAAAATATTAATACATAGTATTAATATATCAAGTGTTGGTATACTGAAGTACATAGCTGGTGTAGATCTTTATCATTTCAATTTTTGCTAAATAAAATCTGTATTGACGAAGAGAAGATTGATGTTTAATATTTACTTCATACCAATTACTCTTTCCTTTTAAATAAAAAAAAAAAAAACTTCATTGATTACTCTTCACTTTTATCAATTATCTTTAAATAAGTAAATGCTTTATTACATTGGTATTTGATTTTATTCCTTTTAAAAGATATATAAAAAGTCAGTGTCATGTCATTACATAAAACCCCACTCTATCGTAATATACAAAGTACTGGTGTGCGTCTGGTACCTATGTTTTAAATATACATGATATTATATTAGTAGGTGATGATAATATAACGTTATTAAATTAATATATAAAATAAAATTATATTTATTAACAATAAAGTGAAATATATCAAAAAAGATGAAAATATAATTGTTGATAAATAGAGAAAAAGAGAATAGCAGAGATAGACGATTTTATAAAAAAGTCTGTAAAAATAACGGTCAAATTTCAAAAATTTAATAAATAATTATATTTTGGCTTAAATACATTTTTCGTCCTCATTTTCGTAGTGTTTGTTGCGGATAGTCCTCATTTTGACATAATGTTTAAAATGGTCCTCATCTTTACCGAATGTTTAAAATGGTCATCATTTTCGCAATTCGTGTTTTATTTGGTCCTTTTCTGTGACGCCGTTTAAATCAGTAACGAAGTACTGTACAGGTGACATTGTTTGTATTACGTTGCATTGAGGTGTGTTACATGTACTGTACAGATGGCTAAATAACGTTAACTTTTCAATTTGGGGGAAATTTTGCAATTAGGGCTTAAGTTGGATTGCAGTCGCGCTCTTCATTGTTGGAGGCAATTTCTTCATCTTCGTCTTTCTTGAGCTCGTATTTGCAGATGAAGCAACTAATACTTGTCATTTCATCGTTGGATTGCAATCGCGCTCTTCATTTCAATTTTCCAGTTAATCATCATCAACGAGGTAAGTGGGTTTAGGGTTTTATGGGTTGTGTTTCCTCGTGGGTTAGGGTTTTCGTAATTCTATTTTGGGGTTTGTTTTTGCTTGGATTGTTGTGATGTTCTGCATGGTTTCTAAATTACCACACATGTACAGTACACATAACAACACCCCAATGCAACGCAATACAAACAGTGTCACATGTACAGTGCTCCGTTACTGATTTAAACGGCATCACAGAAAAGGACCAAATAATACACGAATTGCGAAAATGAGGACCATTTTAAACATTCGGTAAAAATGAGAATCATTTTAAACATTCTATCAAAATGAGGACCATCCGTAACAAACACTACGAAAATGAGGACGAAAAAGGTATTTAAGCCTTATATTTTAAAGGGTAAAATTGATATTTTGAAATGTGAACACAAAAGAGGGAATCCTCTTTATATATTGTTATGGATTATTGAAAGATGGTTGATTGGATTAAAATAAATATTAATGATGCAGGTTGTCCTAAATGTTAAATTTGATGTGTCTAATATAACTTAACTAAGAGGTGGTCAATTGGTTATTTGATTTTTCATTGTTTTTAAGAGAATCTTGAAAACTATTTTTAATCTTTAGAACCCCAATAACTAGTTTTTCAATTCCGTATTAATGGACTGATTCAATCAATTAGGAAAGGCATAAAAGACTAAAAAAGCAAAAGAACACAACAATTTTTATAGTGGTTCGATTCAAGATGAATTTGTGTCTAGTCTTCTCCTAAGCAACCCGAGTTTAGGAAGATTCCACTAAATCAGTAGAGTTACAAGAATTACAAGAACATCTATATAATTCAAGACCCTAAAGACTAAGGAGCTTGATCTACAAATCAAGAACTCCACCTAGATGCAATGCCTCCACACAATTGCACCTAGAACTTCACTCACATTAAACAAAAATACAAGTCAAAAGAGAACAACGAACAAATACACCTAATGAATGTGCAGATGTCACACTTGATCCTAATGCTAGGCTTGACTCTCCAAGATTGAATTCATCATCAATCTTCTTGAATGTCCAATTGAATGATCTCCCAAGAAAAGCAAGAACTTTGTGAATCTCAATCTCGAAAAAATCTCTTAGAAAAATCTCTTCTTGATTTAGTGATGCGTTTTTTTCAAACTGATTTCAAATTTACTTTTAAATCAGAGAGTTCTGCTGCTGAGATTAGTGGATTAGGGAATTTACCTAATCCATTATCATGGGTGAATTTTCACTACATCAGTGTAGTGCCCTCTGATAATCTATTAGTTAAATATCCAACCCATTAACAAGTTATGCATTTGACATATTTAATAGATTAACAGCTAATTTATACAACTCAAGCTTGACTTACATGTAATCCTAGATATGCATCACCTATACACAAGATAAGTTCAAGACTAAGTCTAAAATAGTAAAATAGTAATACACAGACTTTGAAAATCATAAAAATCAATTTTGTAGTATTTAGCATACTCCCCCTTTCAATACTAAATTAATTTTATGTGCTGATATTTTTAGAAGATATAATCAAATCATTATAATTATCTAATTAGAGACTAATTTAGATAATAACACATGCTTCCATTTTCTTTTCTTTTTTTGTGTACTCTTCCTTGTTCCCTTTCTTTTTCCTCCCTCTCGCATCATTGCTCACTTCTTCAAGCACACTTTAAAAGCGGTTGAATGAGGAATTTGCGTACATTGATATTATCATGCATATTAATAGAACTCCTAACTCAACAATGTTGACATTATTAAAATAATTTAATTCTTTTATAATCAATTCTAATTTTATTTTGAAAGTAATACGAATAAAAGACGCTTCCACTTTTTAAATTTGTTAATGTTATTTTATGAGACAAACTTTTGTCCATTAACATTAGGTAACGTTATATTTATGTCACTTTTTTTATTGTAACCTCTAATGAAAATATGTTAGCATTGATGACGTCAACATAGTTAAATTAAAAATTTTGTTGAAATGTGATATAATGAGTTTAATAATAAAAGGTGATTTTTATAATAATAAAAAAATCCTATGAAATAAAAAATGATTTAATTTTTACTTTTATCTATTCTATTTTTTTTTTTTTGCCATTGGATCCTTACAAAGTGTTATTTTCAATAAAGGGCCCCGCTTTTGATCTCATTTTCACCTGACAGCATTTGATTATTGCAACACGGGCACCGGATATTGGTGTTGACGTGTGGGTAGTGTGGTCCATTCAACCCAACCCATCCTTTTTCACGTGCCCTTCCAAATTAACGAAGTGAACCCCGTTCGTTTTCCTTTTTCTTTCACTCTTCATATTTTTTTTTTTATGATTTAAAGAGTATAAATACACTTCAAGTTTTTATAAAATTAATGTAGTTTATTTTAAAAATAAAATGTATGGATGTAAGGCTGAGTTGAAACTAAATGTTAACCAAAATCTGCTTTTAACATGTATAAAGTCAAGTAGGGTTGGATGTCAGCCAAAATCTTATGTGGATTACTAAATTTTTATATGTTTGATATAAACGTAGTTATTTACAATAGAAAATAATACATTAAGTGATTTTAAATGTTTATTCAAGGAAAATTTTGAGAACGAAATTCTCTTGACTGGATTAATATTAAAATCACATAAAGAAATGTTAGGTGAAAAGAATTGACGAAGGGACTACGGTGTAAAAAAAAATTGTCTTGCAAGTAAAAAAGAAATTTATTTATCATATGGGATAATCTATTTATTAACATTTGCGTGAATAGGATCTTATATAACAAATGCAAAACCTTTTAGTGTATTTCAATATACAAAACTTTCAAAATTAAAAATAAATAATATATAAATAAAATGTTAATTTTGATAATATAAGAATGAGTCACTGGATATATATATATATATATATCTATATATATATATATATATATATATATATATATATATATATATATATATAAGTATATTAAGATAAGATAAAATTTATTTAAAATCTATATATTATTTAAATATATATATTTAAAATTATTTAAATATATAAATTTAATCAAATTGCATTACATATATTTATTTAAGACCATAAATTATATTTATATATATATAAAGATAAAGATAATTCTTTCTTTTTACAGGTCTCTTAATTGAAATTCTACATTTTATATTAAAGTATTTTTTTAATAGTAACTGTCATATTGAATTTAAAAAGAAATTATCATGAGTTTTTCTTTTTCTTTTTTTTTTCGTCATATTTGTAACTTTTAGTCTAATATTCATATACTTTTTACTATCACTTCCATTTTTTTTTAATCTATACTTATATATAAAAAATTTCCTTTTATTTTCCCAATATTCATAATTTTAATTTGACTTTTTATATTAACTAACCTTTTAATAGTAATTAGCATATTAAATTTTTAAAAGAAGAAACTGTTATGGGTTTCATTTTTTTTTCCTTCATCATATTTGTAGTTTCTAATCAAATATTTAGATACCTTTTTACTATTATTTCCATTTTTTTTATTAAAACTTTAAACATGCATATACACAAGTGTGACAATAAATGTGTTTCCGCTAGTATATATAAAAATGATACACTTTTTTATATTTTCTTTTGTATTTTTAATTTTATTCTCTTAATTATTACTTTTTAAATTTAAATAATTATTAGTAATAAAAAATAATTTTTCAGTTTTATCTTTTAGTAACTATTTTTTTTAATTCAAATAATTACTTGTAATATTATTTACACAATATTACTTATAATATTTTTTATTTCAATAACTCAAATTTATTTTATCTATAACTATATTATAATTATATACGTCTTCTGTTTTTTTGTTTATGCTAGTATATGTAAAATTAATTAATTAATCTATCTGTTGACTAAAAACGTTATATTTTATTTATTTATTATTCTAACTAGGTTTTTCTCCATTCTACTCTCTCACTTTTCATCATGTAATTAATATAAGAGTCGTTAAATTAGTGTTTGTATTTAAATAACTCTTTTGTTAAATTATTAGATATAAATTATTCTAAAATCTATCTTTCTTGATCTTATGGAATTCTACCTGAGTACGAGCCTTGACACTTCTTAATTATTTGTTCATAAACTATTACCTATGTCCCTTATACTTATGTTTCCAATGTAGGATAGTTACTATAGTGAGTTTATCTTTAGGGACAAACATGCTAATTCGGGACAATTGGGTGAAACATGATACTATTTTCAGCTTTTTAATTTATTAAAACTCAATTTATTAGATTCGTTAATTTGGTGAATAATGAGCAGAGGGGGTAGGATGACTTCATCCATCAACATTTTAAATTAAAAAAAAATAATTAAAAAACTTTTTTTATATTATACTATTTTAAGAAAATAGTTGTATAATTTAAATTGAAATTATTAGGTATAACAAAGAATTTAATATATAAAAATAATAACTTTCTTCATATGTTAACACCGATAAGATTATCATTTCAAAAATAAGAAAACAATGCACCACCACACCAACAAACTCACAATGGTAAGTTAATTTGCAAAAAAGAAACACCAGATATCAATTAAACATGTTGTACGACTTACAATGTAATTCAAATAGTTGTGAAGACATCACCACAATTAAAGACTCTTCTAAACTCAATTTATCTGAATACATGCATTGATATCAAATTTTGTCAAGTTGTGCACTTATAGGATCTCTACTGCTCTGCAGAGCCATTATCAATGAGTTTCACCTTACCACACACAAGGTTAGTCCTTCCATTATCTTAGACCATGGGAAAGCCCCTAGATTAGCACATCGTGATGCTTTCACCACATAACTCATTATACTCTATATAAGTACACTAAGACATTCAAAAAAAAAAAAGGATTTTCTCTCCGAACATTTCCTTACACCAAGTTTAAGATAAATTACTTTACTTCATCCTCATATCACCCATATCACACATATACACAATTATACTCACTAAAAAACTAAACTATAAATATGAATAATTTAATTTAATTATTTTCTCAATTTTCTTTTATTTCAATAAAATTTTATATAAACACGTTTTATATAAATTTATTAATATAATAACCACAATAAAATTTATCTACTACTTTATTAAAAAATTGTGTTACTTTCTTAAATATTTCTTACCATTTAATATAATAACTCTAATCAATAAAACATCCCATATTATAATAAAACATAGCAAAGCAAAAAGTATATCAGAATTTAATCATTACATTCATTCCAAAATATACTTAAATAGAAGTATCATGGACATAGAACAATATCATAAATATGTTTAAAACAGATGTGCAAAAAGTTGCTTAATAAAGCAAGGAATTGCATAAGACAACATTTTTAAAAGATGCTCGAAAGAGCAATAATAAATACGCCTAAATCACACATTAACATTTCTGCCGTCTTGATGATCATTAAGGGGGTCTCCACATATGCTCACACCAACATCGATGACCATTGCAGAGAGGAAAAACCACAAGAAAACAAAGCACAAACAGGAGAAGGGTAAGCTAGAGAACAAAAATTAACAAATAATAAACAAACAAGTTATTTAGCATAAGCAACATGTGATAGCAAACCATGATAGACCCACTAACTCAATTATCTGGATATGTGTAATAAAATCGGATTCACTAGTTGCTTGCACTTGTAATGACATCTATTATTCTGCAGAACCATTACCAATGAGTTTCTCCCTACCACACACAAGCACAAGGTTAGTCCATGATCATCTAAGCCATTATCCTACTAGAGACTAGGACCTTTTGCTACTCACCACTTTAACAAGTTTACTCTATGTGAGTCTGACTGATTAATTAAAGTGTCAGGATGCAGCCTTACTAGTCCTTAAGTCACTCTACTTTATCATCAAACAGATTTCTCCATAAAATTTTCACACCAAGTCCACACGTGATCTCAAAACATTTTCATCTCATGCTAATCATATTAAATACAGTCCTAATACACCACCTCATACATGCTCATCATATACATTATACTTTTGAAGAGTAAAACAACCAATCATAGAAGAAATCAAGTAAATAAACACTTCCATGCACCAATCTCACTTAAGCTAGAAGCTTTCGCTTAAGCGCCAAAAGTTCTCTCACTTAAGTTTGGCATTCTCGTTTGGCTGAGAGCTCGAACAATGGGCACTGTGAGGTTCTACGAGTTCTCACTTAAGCGAGATTGTTCTTCGCTCAAAACTGAAGCTCCTCGTCTGAGCGACAACTCGAATAGAGGCAAGGGTGAGTTTTATGCTATTCTCGCACAGGCGAAGGTTGCTCGCTTGGGCGAGAACAACAAGTCTCTCTCACGCAAATCCAAAATTCAGTCCAAACCATACACAATTCATTTTCATATAATCACAGACATCAATCAAAATTTTAAAACACAATTTTGAGCTAAAGCAAGTAAAGCATTTCGAAATCTTTAAGAACCCTAGCTTAGCTCCCCTTACCTTAACAGATGCTAACCTAGCAAAATTGAGCCCCAACGGAAGAGTAAACAGCACGACTGCAACTTAAGGAGTTGACAAGCAAGAATAGAAGCAGAAGACAGTGAGGTTCGTGACCAAAAATCGAATCAAACTAAAACTTCAAAACTGAAGAGGTAAAGGAAACAAATGTTTGGAGTTCAACTTACGTGGATGGAAGGAAATGTTTCAGTTTGGTCTCTGGAGAACTCTACAATGATCTCAATCCCAGCCTCTATCTAAAGGAGTGGTAGCAACTCAGTTAAAAAAGGAGAAACAGTAGTTGGAAAAAGTCGAGAAGTTGAAAGAAGAAAATAAAGTGGGAAATTGAAAAGTTTTCTAAAAATAACAAGTGGGTTGAACTTGGACTTTTTAATTAAACTAGATCAGAAGTGAGCTTTATATTTTTACATACATACGTGTATATTATATATAGATATATATATATATATATATATATATATATATATATATATATATTCTTTAGACTATAAATTCTGAAATTATCTTTGCTAACCAACTACTCTTAGGTTGTTCCCGGTATCTGAAGGAATATTGCAAATTAAGAATAGACAGTGAAATGTGATATCGGACACTGATAATGACCAAGCAACCATAGCCAATTAATTAACCTTTTCATATCATTTCAAGTAAATTATAAATGCCGCCACATTGGTTCAACAATGTGATATTGTTTGGATAGGTTTAATACTTTTTGTTTTTGAGATTATAACGTGTAATTTTAACTCTTTATTGAGTTTTTACCCATTTCTTTTATAATTAAGCTCTTCTATGAGTTATTATTTACCTAAATATTCGAAATTCTATTTTTTACTTTAAAACCTTTGTAAATTAAACCATTTAAACTATTCTAACTTTTTTTTGTTGCTAAAGTTAGAAATTAAAATATTAAATTTTACCCAAGGCTTCAGTCCTTTTCAGTTAAAGTTTTGAATGAAAAAGTTTCATTTAAATTAAAGTTTAATAACTCATAATAAAAATAATAGTAAATGCTAGCATTAATTATTATAACAAACGTATGTTAAAGCCGTTTTTCTAGTCTGTGACACATTTTTAATAATTATGAACAATTGTTTTGTGATAAGTTTTCATAGATTAGATGAGAGAACACGTTACAATTAAAAAAATATTGATTATGGTTGTCATACCATTTTATTTTTATTGAGAAGATAATTTTTTAACGACTCTATTTAATAATTATATTATACAAATATTTTAAAAAATATATATATATATATATATATATATATATATATATATATATATATATATATTATGTTATGTGAAATCGAAATGATGTCGTCAACTCGGGATGATATTCTATCGGCACAAACATTTTGGTCCAGTAGGAATGCAATTCTTGATGATATTAGATTCTAAAAGAAATGTTAATATAACTTGAAAAGAAAATTAAAAGAATAAGATGGATTAACGAAACCTTAAATTATTTAAGAAAGGTCATAGTCCGAGTAATTAAGGCCAATCCAGGTAAAAGCCCACGAAGATACCATAAATAATAGTGTTTACAATGTAACTTTTATGTATTCATTCTACCATTATTATCGTACATATATATACTTAATTTGAATGTTGAAGTGCCTTTGCAATATAAGTGAACTTACTTTGATTGAACTTTTGATAGGACAAATTGTTGTGCTATGAGTTAAGACTCCTATGATAGTGACTAATATTAAAAAAGATTAATAAAGAGCTAAAAAACTGAGAGAATATAAAGAAAGATTAATAAAACACATTTCTAAATAAATGGTAGCTTTAATAAAATAGGCTTAATTAATATTTTGTTTTCTATATTTAGGTTTTTTGATTTTATGTTTATTTTTAATTCGGTCCCTGTTTATGTAAAAAAATAAAAACTCAATGCGATCCATTTTGTTAAATTGCGATCCATTTTGTTAAATTGGTGTTACATGTCAAAGTTTAAGTATATCATATGTCAAAATCTGGATCATTTTCTACATTATAAAATCTCTATGATTTTCACATGTGACAAATCCAGATTTTGACACGTTATACTTTTAAATTACGTTAATGACAATTTAACAAAAGAGGTAACTTGACTCTTTCATTTTAAAAAAGAAGAATTTAATCGAGTATTTCTTAAAAATAGATACTTAATTGAATAAAAATAGTATAAGAACTAAAACAAATCAAAAGCCTAAATATAATAACTAAATTATTAATTAAGTCTATAAAATAAAACTCAATTTTTTTAATTCATAATTCAAAATTTTAATAATAAAATAATAAAATTTATAATTCAAACTTTTAATAATAAAGTTTATTTGTAAAGATTACTTCTGTAATTTTATTCATAGAGTTTTATTTATAAATCCTTACAATTTTTTCATATTAAAAAAAAACTTGAATGATACTATTAAATGAAAAACTACATTAGACTTATTTAAACTAAAAATTTGAATGTTTTAAAAGCTTACTTTTTTTTCATCTCTTTTTTTTTTCTTTAAGTAAATGTTACTCTAATATTAATTTTTAAATCTTTCTTTTAGTGTATTACTTTCTAAGTTAACCCTCCTCGATCAAATGTATTTGAACTTTTCAATGTTATGAAGGTGAAACACTCATGATATTAATCATGTTTATAGTGTGTTGAAAAAATGGATGATTTTTTTTTATTAAAAAATCATGTTACTGTATTATAACAATAAAATAACATCTTTATTAATAAAGACATGAAATATTACAAATATATTTTATCAAATAAAATTTGTTTTTATAGAATATTTTAGTATTTATTACCTAAACAATGAAATAGAGAGGTGTTACATAATTCTTAAGGTGTATATGACATGTATATGATGTGAATAAAACTTATAAATAACATATTATTAATATATTTATGGTAAACATTCGCTTAAGTTTGTATTCGTTTAAGTTTGTATTTTATTTAAATTTACATTTGAAAAGGAAAAAATTTCGGATCAATAATTTTTTGACTTTATTTTCATAAAAAATCAAGATTTTCATTTTTGTCTAATGTCAATTTAATGAAAGGAACACATTCACTCTATTTAACAAACATTTAGAATCAATAAAATAAAAACAAATATAAGAACTAAAATAAATAAAAAATCTAAATATAAAAACAAAAATATATAAATCATAAAACTCACTTAATAATTAAAAAAATGTAAAACACTAACTATAAACATGGACATCTCAAGAGTTTGAAAACATAAAGTGAACTTAAAAAATAAGGTATTTTATTTATTTGTTTTTAGTTTTTTTATGCAAAATTATTTATTAAATTTTCATAATTAATGAATTATATATTTCTTTTTCAATAGGTAATAATAAGACTAATTCATTAACATTAGGTATATATGCATTTCAAAAATAAGCTATTATTTTTATATAATTAAGAATGTCAATTGATTTAGTATTTTTCAAACCAACAATTTTCTTTAAGATATTTAATTATGGAAATAAATCGAATCCATCAATATCCAAAAAATGTTATCATGTTTTAAAGATTTTTCAAGGCTTAAGCATTTTATTTTTCAAAAATGTCCAATCCAGTAACTTTAATTTTTTAACATGAAATAAAAAATAAAAAATATCTTCATATATTTTAAATTGTTCAAATCCACTTTGAATTGTGATAATTTCTTTATCAACACTATACAAAAAACAATCAATTCTAAATAATTCTTGAAAAAAATTTACAATGACATTCTCAACATTTTCATCAAATTATTTTTTCTGCGTCTAATATGTTTTTCATGAAATTTAGGTTCTATATTCATTTCAAAAGTAATTTCAATGGCAAAAATGCATTTTCAAATCAAAAAAAAAAAAAAATTGAAAGAAGACCTTTTAATTGTTCAATAGCTTCATCAATATAAAACAAATGATAAAACTTGATTTTGATTGTCAAGAAAATAACTCCATAGTAGACTTGTATTTTGAAGTCTCAAGTATTTTTCTCCTTCTCAAATCAAAACTTTTTCACAAATCTTCAAAATTTATTTTAGGATTAATCAATAAAAAAATTATCGTTCTTCTTAATTCGATAATAAGTATTTTTTTCCCTAAACTTGAATTATTTTTATACAGAAATTCCAACTTTGAATTATGTTCCAATTAATCTATTATCCACAAAAAATGTTCTAATTAATCTATTATTTACCAAAAGACTAAACCCTAATCTAATTAATAATTTTATAAAAAAAAATCCAGTTCCTTATTAAGATATATACAAAAAAAAAAACTCAAAACTCATAGATTGAAAATTACCAAAAAACAAAACTAGGCAAAAAAAACACATTTGTAATTCTAATAGAAATTCAAAACAATATAAAAACAACCATAACACAAATAGAAAGAAAAAACACACTAAAAAAAATGAGATGAAAAAATTGGAACATAGACAACATAAGATTCAAGAAATGTAATATGCCAAAATCATAAAAAAAGAACTCTAATGAAAGAAGAGACCAAGGAAAAACAACAAAAGTCAAAGAGAGATTAAAAAAGAAAATAAAGAAAATAAAATTCAAATTAATTATAAGAAAATAAAGATAACTTATCATTCTTTTTTTTTCATAAACAAAATTAAAGTTTACTAAAAAATATTTTAACTTATTAATTATCATTTTTAATGTAAGACCCTAAAAAATGACGTTTTAAAAGTGATAGTGATTTAAAAATAGTGAGACTCGATTATTTTAATATTAGAAGGATTTTAGTATAAATAGAATTGTTATAAACGAGATTCATTATTTTAAAACACACCATCTCTCTAAAAACCACTTTTCTAGAGTTCTCTGACTTCTCTCTAGAGGTTCTGTCTCTCTGGTGTCTGATTGAAGAACCGAGACCGAAGGATTGATCCTCTCGGCGAGCTCTTCAAATTGGACCGATCAGTTTCTCCGTTCGCGTAAGTTGAGTTCCACTCTCTTTTTAGTCTTTTTCTGTTTTCTGTTGCATGCAAGCCCTCTTCCGCTTGCATGCAACATTTTAATCATCAGTATGAGTCTCTACTGATCAATGATCATAACGGTATGTCCTGATCATTCTTGTGATGTTTCTATGTGTGGATAGAGCATCCTGTGAAGTTAGAGGTGTTGACGTTTTTAAGGCATCCTGTGAAACTAACTGTTTTACTTGAATTTCGTATAGAAATCATTTTGATGACTTTGAATTGCATGATTGAGTGTTGTATGAGTGCTTGAACTGTGTAATTGAGTGTATGATTGGATTGTGATAGATTTCTTTACTGTTGCATGTGAGAATAGATTGGGAGTCTGATATTTTCGCCTAAGCGAGCAGCTCTCGCCTGAGCGAAAACACCAGAAACTCATCCCATGTCTTTGCGCGAGATCTTGCCTAGGCGAGTCAGTCTCGCTTGAGCGAGAGTCACTATCGTCTAAGCGAGACAGCTTAGCCTGAGCGAGAATTCGCCCAGAGTTTGGGTTTTTCTCTGTCTCGAGCCTCGCTCAGGCGAGAATTTGGGTTTTTCACTATCGTCTGCAGAGTATGGGCGAGACCTTCCAGCTTGGGCGAGAACCTCTGCAGCTGAGTGTTATTTCTCTGTTTCTAATGGATGAAGCTATGTTTAAATGTTTAAATGTGAACTTAGTTACGATATGCATGAATTATTATGACTGTAATATGTGTGGTGAAATTGTATGAAGTTGGAATATGAGAAGAAGTGGTTGAACTAGGATTTCAAGGGAAATTCTAAGAGGAATGTTTTAGTGTATGTAAGGACATAAGGACTCAGTTTTGGTTGGTATCCTGACGCTCCTATAACCATTAAGGCTCATGTAAAGCATAATGGATTATGTCGGGAGGAGTAGCAGGAGGTCCTAGTCTGTGGACCCGATTTAGTCACAGACGCGAAGGGGACTTACCTTGGAAGTGGTTGGGTGATAACCCCTTGTGTCCATACTCTGCAGAGTTTGGGAACCGTCATAGGTGTAAGCCACCAAGAGATCCGATGTCGCTTACATAATCCGGATATTGAGTCTAGAGTCATGTATATGTGCTGTGGTGGTCTATATGATTCTGATGATAATGAGAAAGATTGCATGGTTTCTGTTTATAATTGAACTGCATGATTCCTTAATCAGATTAGCTTACCCTTGCTTCTTGTGTTCCTGTCTTGTGTTGTATGTTTCCTTTTGCGATGATCACCTATTCGGTGGGAGCAGATGTGGTTGCAATGTCAAAGGCACGTCTGGAGGATGAAGAGCCATCATTTTAGGATTGAGGAGGAGGTTTCCATTGGGAGCTTTAGCAGTGGTCAGTTTAAGTACAGAGTTTATTAGTTTAGTTTAAGTGTATAAGTGATATATTTTTATAGTCATATTCTTTGTAAGACTGTATTAATATATTGTGTATACTGAATTATCTGTTTTGGAACTATGATGAAACTCCCTATTTTTATTAGCTTTAAGATGCTAAAATTGGGATGTTACATTTAATACCAGTAAAAATGAACAAAAACACTGATAATAATTGAATAAAACTTTATTCTTAAACATAAACTTATAATTAATTTTATAAAATTATACTAGTAATATTTTGTTTTTGAGATTTTTATTTTTTTAAACATAATTTTATAATTAATTTAATGGAAATACATTAATACTAATTTTTTTAAATTTTTTTCTAAACATAATTTTATAATTAATTTAATAAAAATATTAGTAATAAAAAATAATTTTGAATTTTTTTATATATTTATTTTACTTACATTAAAAGCACCTTGATTAAAATAACTAAATTTTATATAAAGAATACAGAAAGTTTGTTCACAGTCAAATACGCGGTGACTCTATGTCTACAACTTGACTTTGGTAAAAGGGATTTGTTCCTGTAAGTTAAAATAATAATGAACTAGTTATAAGTAATCTCTTTTAATTACAGATAACTAAATATATTTAAAGATCACAAATATTAATTTATTACATCTATAACCATAAACTAGTAGAGATATTTAAAATATTGTTTGTATGTTCACGTTTATTAGAGTAAAAAAAAACTCTTGATAAACTAAGAAAAACAGTTATAATAATTATTACATCAAACAAATACTTATTCCAATGCTGAGAATAAAATTTTAAAAAATGTATACGCAAAAAAATATAAATTTTATTGTTTTAATTTTGTTTTGTAGATATTACACACTATACTGTAGATAAAAAGCATATACAATTTTATTGTGTTTATTTTTGTATTTTATTTCATGTTTATAACATCTTCTATAAATATCTAGTTTTTTCCTATAATTGTACTCTTTAAATCATACATTTTTATTATTTAATTTGCATAAATAATTTTTTTTAATACGGGCTCCCCGAGTGTTTATAAATTTTTGAACTTCAAAAATCTCGTATTAGTAGGTAGGTATTTTTGCAAGAAGTAAATTTTGATAAAATAAAACTTAAATGATTAAATATAGTAAGTAAATCGTGGCATGTTGAAATGTGTGGGTGGTAAACCATGATGAAGAGGATTAAGAGAATAAATAACAATTAAAACATCTCATTAAATTATTGAGAAGAAGGGGGGCGGTGCGGTGCGTTTTAGGAAATAATAATAGGGCCCACAAGGATCACATCGCACCATTGAAAGGTTGACTATAATAACCGGCCATACCCGGTAACCTTCATGCACCGACACCATTTCCCGGTTACCCACACCAATCTCAGTTCCGTTTTAAAACGCGTGCACGTTCCCGCACTCTTCTTCTCTGCGCTCTCTCTCTCTCTTCCTCTCTCTTCTTGAGAAGTGAGAACTTTCTCCTCGAGAAGTGTTTGAATTTGTAACAAAACAACAGCACAAAACAAGAGTGACAACATTGCTAATCCCAAGGATCTTTATGTCTGCCATCATTTTTGCGTGTGTGGTTAGTCAAGTTCTAATTCTAACGTTTTTAACTGTTCCATCATCTTCTTCTTCTTTATTGTTACTGTTACAGTTTTTGAGTTTTTATTCTCTCTCTTCTCTTAGTTTCATGTATTTTTCTCTCGCGAAGTACCTTTCTTTGTTTGTCTTTGTTCCTCATTCTGCCATCTTTGGTTTTGTTCTCAGAGAAACGTCAAGTACAATGTTTTTTGGGTACGGTTACAATTGTCTTCTTTCTGGAAATAATATTCAAAACCCAACTCACCCTTCTCCTTATGTATTCAATCTTCTGTTTGTTTTCTCATTCATTTATTTATTTTTTTTCTTCTGCTTATTAAATAGTGAGTGTGATGTAACTTCTGTTTCCTTCCGTTGTTGTTTTGTTTTGACTGCTTTTTTTAGTGGAAATTAAGGAAATGTAGTAGTTGAATGAATAAGCTTTCACTGCTAAATCCTAATTTTACTTGATGAGTTGGGTTGGTTGGTCAAGGTTAATAGTTAAAAAAAGACAAGATTTTTAGATTGATCAGTGACAGTTGTTATATGGGGTCTTGAAATTATTGGAATATAGCCAGCTAGCATATTTGATGTTGGTGATGACGTTGGTGATGAAGGAAATTTCTTCACCCTCTACTTCTAGGTCTCTGATAGTGCTTGGTATTCTTTTATTTGTTTTTTTATTTTTTGCTCTAACATGGTGGCCGCATCTTGTTTGGTTGGCTATCTTTTCTTTTTGCTGAGAATATTTGCAGGGTACCACCATGTCACTGTCATTCCGTTCTAATTCGACTTGGTACCACAATGAAGTGTTTTTTTGTTTTTTATTTTCTGAAAAGACGCATTTCTTGCTCCTGGAGAGATGGAGAGAGTATAAAATAAAGAAGCGATGACATCATGGTTGTTCAATTTTAGGAACTCACTTCAGTTTTACTTGTGTGGACAAGATCCAAATGAATGCAGAATTGCTTATCAAAGATTTCGGATTAATGCATCTGTGCCTTTTGAAATTTTATCTATGTTTGTTTGTATTTATTTTTGTTTTCTCTGTATGTTATCATTTTGATTTCTGTCGTTGTTGTTATTTGTTGCTTTCTAAACGAAGTCTTAATTTATTTTACGCATAAAATTTGTGGCCTCAAATTGAACTTGGTTCCCCTTCAATTATTGCAAATTGTGTGCTTCATGAATGCACTTTCTGCAGTTGTCATATTTCTGGGTTTTTTTAGGTACATTCACATAGACTGTATGTTTTTTATTTTTGATACTCATTGTGATGAATGCTTTAAATGCCTTCATCTCGCCCCTTTTACTGATAACCTTTCTTGGTTTCCCTTTATGATTATTGAATATTATTCCTTGAAAATCTAGTCACTTATTTTACCTATACTTTTGCAGGTAGATACTATTTGTTTTAATCCCATAAAAAAAACAGGGAGGTTCTGAACGCACTTCTCTCTGGTGGTGGAACCGAAGCACCATTCTGGGGAGTAGTTATTGTTAGTGATTACAGACTATATAGGATTGGGGAACTAGCGCTTAACGAGATTGCTAAGGTTAGTTACTGCTATCATTTCCCCTGTCACAGCATCTTCATTTGATTGATATTTGAAGGAATTTGAAAGCATGAAAGAAATTGAGAAGAGAAAAGCTTCAAGAAATAGTCAGACAAAGGGTTCAAGAAAAACTGAAAGGAGAGAGAGTAAATTGCAACAAGATAATTCTTCCAAAAAAATGAGTGAAAAAAGAATTGAATCTAAGACACTCCATGATAGTAGACCAACTGCAAATAATACTATAAGTGATTCCAACACGGCCTCGGAGAATTCAGAAACTTATGAAAATGTGGTTATACATTACCTGGACGATGTGAACAGGTCTGAGGAGGCACTTGCCGAGATGAAAGTCAATGAAATGGTTGCTAGTGAAAACAAAAATGAAGTGGCTGATGATCATTCTACTGATTTGGAGAAAGAGCAAAAGGAAGGGAATGACGAAGTATCAGATGCTGAGACAGTAAAGGATTCAGTATCTTCCCAAGGCGATTCTTTGACAAATGAGGATGAGAGAACTGAAGTGGCTTCAAAAGATCCTAAAAGTAAGGTTAGAGTGAGTCCTCCAGAAAACAACCGTGGTTCAAAGGAGAGATCTGATAAAAAAGCAAATAAATTGCAATCAAAGGTATCAAATGGCAATCAAAAGAAGCCTATGAACTCAAATAAAGGGACCTTCCCCGTGGCAGACAAAAATACTTCCTCAACCAATTCTAAGACTGTAAAAGTTCCTGTAAATGTTTTGTCGGACTCTTCTGAAGGTGTTGATGAAAAACCTGTTCAAGAGATCAAGGAACTTGATATTGTGGATGGATCCCCCAATGGTGCTCAGAGCATAGGAATTGAATATGAAAGTCATGAAACGGTTAATGCTGAAGAAAATGATGAACGTGAGGATGAGGCAAATGTGGAATTAAAAATTGAAGAAATGCAATTACGAATTGAAAAGCTGGAAGAGGAACTTAGAGAAGTTGCTGCTCTTGAAGTGTCACTTTATTCTATTGTACCAGAGCATGGAAGCTCGGGACACAAGGTGCACACACCAGCTCGGCGCCTTTCTAGGCTCTATATACATGCTTGTAAGCATTGGACCCAGAAAAGGCGAGCCACAATTGCCAAGAATGCTGTTTCTGGCCTCATTTTGGTTGCTAAGTCTTGTGGTAATGATGTTTCAAGGTATGCTTGTTTTGTTGTTAAAGTTCTACTGTTTACTAATTTGAACATGGAGAACAAATATTTTCTTATTGGTTTGTGTTTTAGGTTAACTTTCTGGTTGTCAAATACCGTTGCGCTGAGAGAGATAATTTCACAAGCTTTTGGGAGTTCATGTCAAGCTAGTCCCCTTAAAAGGTTGGCAGAGTCAAATGGGAAGTATACTGCACTGAAACGGAAAAGTAGCACAAATGGTAAACCAGGAAGTGGTTTTATGCCTCTCGTTGAAGATTGGCAAGAGACAGGAACCTTTACCTTTGCTTTAGAAAGAGTAGAATCATGGATCTTTTCTCGGATAGTGGAGTCAGTGTGGTGGCAGGTAAATGCTGTCTCCTGTATTAGATAATTGATTTATCATTAGTAAATTTGATAATAAATGTAATCTTATGAACTCAGTGGATCTTTAGTGTCATTCTTTGAAGCATTTCTTTATAACCTGAGAATCATGCTATGTTTTCAGGCTTTGACTCCCTATATGCAGTCTCCAGTTGGGAACTCTTCAAATAAATCTATTGGGAAGCTGATGGGACCTGCTCTGGGTGATCACAATCAAGGAAATTTTTCCATCAATCTTTGGAGAAATGCTTTCCAAGATGCCTTTCAACGACTCTGTCCTGTTCGAGCAGGAGGACATGAGTGTGGTTGTTTGCCCGTATTGGCTAGAATGGTGTGGTTTTTTACTATCACTGATAACCTTCCATTCTTGCATTGTTTATAATAATCCTTTTCTTCGGGTCAGGATTAAGTAGATTTAAATTCTTTCACCAGGTCATGGAACAATGCATAGCTAGACTAGACATTGCTATGTTCAATGCTATTCTTCGGGAGTCAGCCCTTGAGATCCCAACTGATCCTATATCTGACCCTATTGTGGATTCAAAGGTTTTGCCAATTCCAGCTGGGAATTTAAGCTTTGGGTCTGGTGCACAGCTTAAAAACTCTGTATGTATATTGCCCTTTTTGTTACTTACTGCTTGGCTTCCACACGTTCTCTTAAAGTTAAATTTGAATATTTGAATTTCTAATCTTGCAGCATATATAGGAAGTTTAGTTTATGTGTTTACCCTTATGGAAGAACTACTTTAACTGCAGGTTGGCAATTGGTCTAGATGGCTCACTGACATGTTTGGCATGGATGTTGAAGATTGTCCACAAGAAGATCAGGAGGAGAACAGTGAGAATGATGAAAAGCAGGGTGGGGTTGGTGAACCTAAGTCTTTTGTTCTCCTAAACGACTTGAGTGACCTTCTGATGCTGCCTAAAGACATGCTTATAGATAGAAAAATCAGACAAGAGGTTAGTTTTTCTTTTGCTACAGATCAGTTTCACATTTTATAGGTTTGTCATTCTCTTTATTTCCTATGTTTCATGGTTGTGCTTATAGGTGTGTCCTTCCATCAGTCTGTCATTGGTTATACGGGTTCTCTGTAACTTCACTCCTGATGAGTTCTGTCCAGACTTTGTTCCAGGAACTGTCTTGGAGGCCCTGAACGCAGAGGTGGTATACCATAACATTAAACATAACAAATTAGCTAGGAAATAACAAATTAATTACTTGTACTAGATTGGTACTTACCTTTAATGGAATGTAATTTCATGAAGCATATAACTTTTTGCTCTAATTTTGGAAACTGATTTATTGAATTTTGTATACTTCATTCATCTTCAGACTATTATAGAGAGAAGATTGTCATCAGAGGCTGTAAGAAGCTTCCCCTATGTAGCTGCTCCTGTCGTTTACAAGCCTCCCTCTTCTGGTAATGTGGCTGAGAAAGTTGCAGAGGCTGGAGGAAAGTGTGAGTTGGGAAGAAATGTATCAGATGTTCAGAGAAGAGGGTACACCAGTGATGAAGAGCTAGAGGAACTTGATTCCCCTCTTACATCCATCATTGATAAGCTTCCTTCATCTCCACGAGTCACTCATAATGGAAAAGGTAATCACAACCCCACCACAAATGCTAGATACCAGCTACTACGTGAAGTTTGGTCCATGTGAGCCTTCTTGTAAGTTCCACATGTGTGGATACCTACCAAGGAAAAAATACCATAGTGAACTCAGAAAATTGAAAAGTGGAATACTAAGATATAAGCCTGCAGTTTTACTTTTTGTACATAAACACAAGCCATTATAGTGTAGCTTTAAAAGAATTTCTTCTGCTCACTGTTACATCTGTCTGTTTTATTAATAGCATGCAAGATACATTTGTAATAGAAATTTTTAATATTTATTTTTTGTTATAATGAGTATACAAAATTTTACAATTTCCTAATTTTATGTTTTAGAATGTGAGATTAGTTATTTAGTTTATCTATAACTCAACCTCTTTTTGTGATAAAGGCATGAGATTGATGGTTTGTATTTCCGGTATCTTTTAAATTCTTTTAAATAACTTTCTTTGTTAGTTTTTGGTAAAATATCCGCTCGTAGATTAGTTTTAGGAACTCACTACTTACCCATTTAATGACTTTGGCACTGGACACTAAATAGTTTGTTTTGGGAATTGGCGATTTATCCCTTTAATGACTTTGGTATCAATGTTCCCATAATGGGTAGTGTACTCTCGGTAAGATAAATTAGTATTTGGCAATTAAGTGAAAGTTGAAAAGGTTAATTTTTAATTAAAAATTATAGTTAATTAATTTATTGTGATAGAAGGTAGTTAGAGAAATAAATTTATAAGTTAGTCCAATAAATTAATTGAAATAAATTTTCAGATATATTCTTAGGAACGTTTGGTTTATTGTTTTACTTAGTTCTAACTATTTTCCTTTTTTTTTCTAAGAAAAACCTTTATTCTTAGATTGAGCAATAATAGTGTGTTTTTTCGCCCAAGGTAAGATGAAGCCCAATGGAAGTCGCGGAACTTCACAACATAACGTAATCTAAAATTTTTAATTTATTCTTTTATTTTTGTCATTTTAGTTCATACATATGTTTAATTATTAATATTTATTTTCTATAATTTCCTAATTATATAAATTGAATCACTCGCCCTAAAATTTCTTCTTTTAGTTAATATAGATGTTATCTACTATTAATTTGTATTTAGGAGAGGAAAAGTTTAAATATTTGTGATAATTTAATATATATATATATATATTATATATATATATATATATATTTATATATATATATATATAAATATAAATATTCTAGCTTTTTCTATTTGATTTTGTTCTTTATGTTTTTGAAGATTGATTGTCATTGATAGATGTAGTTTAATTCTGGATTCTGGATATCAAATCATGCAATGACACAAAATCCTGGAAAAGTGTCATTGATCATTATAAACTCTAAACTTATAATGCAAAAACATTAATTTCATCACCAAGGGATTAATCATTGGTTAAAGTTCTTAGATTATTCAAGAGGAATGAATTGTCTTGAATTGGAAATTTGAATTGAGTACATTAAATGATTGAAATGATATATGTACATGTAATTTCAAATGTACAAAAATTGTTAACGAATGAAACTCGGTATAGTCATTCTTATTGTTATTTACCTATTCCTCTCTTTATTTTCGTATATTAGGGTTTAAAAAAAAGAAGAAGAAAAGTACTGGATATTCCTCTCAAATCTTTCTCTTATAAATCACCCCAAGTAAATATAGTGTAAGGGTGATAGTTGATAGAAAGTTATCTTAATTGGTTACATACTTTTGACATTATATTTTTGTCTTTCATTGAAATTTCGCAAATGTATAAACAAATTAAATGTAAGATTAACCCTAAAGTAGTCATATATATTAACATAAACCTGAATAAGGAATTCTTTCCCCAAAAGAACGATAATAGCCAATGTATTTCTAACACTATTTAATCAAGATATGTCGTTTTCTATTGATCATAATTTCCAAAAGAAAAGAAAATTGTACACGCTTCACTCATAGAACAACTCTAATAGAATGACTAAGACCAAAGAAATCCTAATACATCATGAAATCAAGCTTTAACTACTATCTTACCACAGATGGGAAGAAAGATTCCTCTAAATAACGAAAACTTGTTAGAAAAAAAAAGTTTGGAAATTGTTCTTGGTTGGAACTAAACGATCTCAGGAGCCTTCAATCTTTTTTCTCCTTCCCTCCTCTCCTTATCACTGTCTCTGATCCACCGCCGGGAGTGGGGTACCTGCAAGCACTCCGATGCTTAAGTCAAAAATAATCCGATATTCTCTGTGCACTATATGAGTTCAAGATTAGATACCCTTATTAGTCATTGAATCGTCTCTTATACTACCTGGCATCACTCCCGACTTTATTACCTACAAGACGGTTTTCTTCTTTCATTAAGCATTAAGGAATTTAATGAATGTCGTAACTGACTCGAACCTTAATACAACGGTAACATCTCCAATTCCAATTTATGTTGAGCTTTTTAGTTCTTGAGCATGTATGTTATCTCTTCCACCATTGAAAAAATCTTCCCCTCTACACCGCCAATCCAGGATGTACCCGGCTCCTTAGGCTAGGATGTACCCGGCCATTTAGGCCAAGATGTGCCTGATGCCTTGTTGGACCATGGAAGTGGATGAGATGTACCTAGACACTGGGTCGGGATGTACACATCCATCAACACCAAGCTGGATCTTTGCTCCCTATTCTCCTTTAATAAATGCGTCTTTATTTGAATAACATCCTTTCCTGCTGTGTACGTGTCCGGATACATCTCTTCCACGCTTACCTACTATACTAATTAGTGGGACATACATGACACCCTGTACAGATATAATATTTTTTTCAACTTAAAGATCATGCAAAAACATACAAACCCTTGGCATATAATACTAAATGATATAAATGTAAGGATTAAAACCAGAAAGTATAATGTTCAAGCCAAACATAAAACATAAAAATAGCATGCCATGCATGCAAGCAAGTTCTTAGAAGATACTGCACTACTATGGTGTGCTATTAAAGTTTAACTTCCACAAACGACAACAAATGTTTTGACAGCGAATCACAATCTCAATTCTGAACTTGTCCACTAACATAATCAACTTCAAGTTTGTCTCTTGATGAATTTCATATAAGCTTCGAACTTTTCCCTGGGCGTGCTTCCCTCTTCACTTCCATTCACCACATGTGTAGAATCAGTTTCTCTTTGTAAGGGTACATTTGTAGAATTTGCATGTTCTTCTGTGTTTCCTGACACTGTTGACATTTGAAATTCTTGCACTCCCTCCCTGTTCACATTCCCTTGGCCAGTGATGTTATAAAGCACTTCATCAAAAGCCTGCATTGCTTCCAAAGGGACAGTGAATTGTGGCTGATACATCACTTTTTCAGGATCAGTCTCTCCAAGCAAAATGGCATCAACGTTATAAAACCTGATACTGAAATTAGTAATGGCTTTGAGCCCTTTCAACTTTATGCTCTCAATATCATAAGCCCTAGCTGCTTCCTCTTCTGATTCTGTTTATTTATATACGCAAAAGCTCAGAAACTGATCAATAATTTGACCAGATTAAATGATGATAATACTTTAAAAATACTACAATGAAACATATAAAAAACTTCACCGAATAATCCAAGGAAGATGCGATTGTCGTTGCCTTCATCAAGATCAGCTTGCCATTTCCCAGTAGAGAAATCTCTGATGAAAATTAAGTAGAAGTGAGTGAAAGAGATGTATATATATATAGATAGATAGAAGTTAAAAGGCAACCAGCTATATTTTTGTGTGTACCTGGAGACTCCACGATAAATGGAGATGGCCCTGGTAAAAGTGAAACTCAACCTTTATACAAAATGATTTGCACTGATCAATATTTATTAGGGAAAATGAAAATGAATGAATTGAGAACCAAGGAAACTAGGAGTTTAAGATATTAATACATTCTGACAGAATCCACAACTTCGGTTTTTGACATATCAGTCATTGCCTCCAGTGCTGACTTGTATTGAGTTTCCTGGAACAACAAAAGATATTGTTGGACAATGTATGATGCATTAAGAACAGGTTTAGTGTAAAATAAAATAACTATGTGCATGGATTGTGCTTTACTTTATCTATTCTTGTTATTATTATATTCGTATATGCATATTCATATTTGAGAATGACAAATAAATCCAATTATATAAACGTAGCTTACTGGAAAGTTTGTTTTTACACCGGATCCCCCAAGTTTCAGAGCCACCATATCATGAGCTCTTGCTGCATTTACGTCTTTGTCAAATTTACCTGCTCAAGTTATTTGTTAGTCCAAGCACCCACCATACATACATACACACACAGATATATATATTCATAATGTAATAAATTAGGAAAAGTATTTTCATGATCAGTAATAAAAACAACCAATTGCTAGATTAGTGCAAATATAAAACCATGTTTTCATGAACTTGCTCTTTATTGAAATGTTCCCATTCATAAACGATAGTTTAAGTTCTCAGAGTTGCATTAATCATTGCACTTCCCCTTTTGAAGTCATTAAAAGCACTTGAACATGTTGCTTCACTCACCAAGATGTACTGCAAGATAAGGTAAACATAATGAATTTTGAACTTATCATGTGGTGGATAGATAGATAGATATATATATATACAGGAAATGGAAATTCTGAAATAATGAACATTAAAAATTACTTAATTGCTCGCCCTTGGTTTCATCATTGTCACGTACTTCAGCTATATAGATTGATTTACCTGTGACTCTGAGTTCACAAAAAAACCCACATTAGCCAGTTTCATAGTTATCCATAATGAATAGTTAATGCAGACTCAAAAACGGAATACTGTATATGTACTTTCGAACTCCGTCATATGTATGAGACTCTGTGTCCATCTCATCCCTATGATCCAAATCTGAGGATCCTTCAGAAGCAGCAGAATTAGGCTGAACATATGTAAAATTGGTCGGAAACATCTTCTTCTTTCTTTCTTGTTTATAACAAAGAGAAATCCTAAAGAGAAAACAGTGAAAACCACTCTCAGTAAAGTAACAATGAATTTGAATAAAAACCACCTGCCAAAACAAAATTGATCTGTTTCATTAGAAAATAAAGATGAAGGAAAAAAATTGTAAAAGTTAGGGATTCAAAGAAACACAGCAAATGAAAACAGGAAAATTTGCCATTTGGTTAGGGCAGGGATGGTTTTAATAGGTATTATCTTTTAGAAGGATTTAAACTATCATATTTTTTTACTTGTAAAACCCTCAGGTACTTGAGAATTGAACTTCTATTTTTAGTTTCTGCTCCCCGAAACTGGAAGTAAATCATGAACTTTGTGGCAAAACAAAACTTAATTACTATAATTTATAATCATACTAACCACTAAAGAAGAAAAAAAAAACTTAAAATCAATAGTTTAATGCGGTTTCCTTTAGATTTACTTAGAAAGTATTAGACCACTTTTCCAAACTCTTTTATTATTTATTTCTTTTGTTGAATTTTTTGTCTTACAAATTATTGCTGTTAGTTGTGGTGTGGAGATGACGACTATAATAGTACCACATCAATCTAAACCCTAAAACCCTAAAGACAAGAGAAAACAGTGAGTATGAATCGGTACTTGTGGAATACTTTTGAGATGGGTTTTATGGAAATGGATAAAAGGTTACAAACTTGTGTAGGGTATAAGAAGTGAACAAAATCTACTGCAGGATTAAATTTTATGATTTGGTAGATAAAAAGCCAACTATTGTCTGATAACAAGGGTCCAGAGGAAGGTACAAGTCAATCATCAACAACCAAAATTGAACATCTCATTTCACTATTGTAGAAAGAAAAGTTACATGCATGCAAGATACAAAACACAACCAAGATGATGAAACGTTTTGGTTTAACTTGGTGAAAAGTTGTAAAGATAACAAAATTTGTATTTGACATCAATTAGGGTCGGACTCAAGATCATAGCATGTCTAAAAAAAATTTAAAAAATAGATATTTTATTTAAAATTTATTTTTTAAATTTTTTTATACAAAATTATTTATTAAAGCGTCACAATTAATTTTGTTTAACATTTCTTTCATAAATGATAAGATTAATCTATTTAATATTTGTTGTTAATCTTAAATTAGAATCCATAATTTAAAGTAATGATAAGTATAAAATAATCTATCTAACAAAACTATGAAAAAAAAAACTAAGGTTGTGTTTAGATTGACCAGTGGATTTGAGAAAGTGAAAATGAGTGCATTTGAGAGGAAATGAAGGTGAGAATGAAATTGTTTAGATTAAAGGATTTGAGAAGAAAGTTAATAAAAATTAGTGAGTGATGTAATGTATTTAATAAATTAAAATATATTTTAATTAAAAAATTATTATTATTATTTATATTTATTATAAATATTTGTTATTTTGGAATAAAACACAAATATTTTAATAAATATAAATTAATTATATTTAGTAGAATAAAAGATAAATATTTTATTATAAAATAATATATATATATATATATATATATATATATATATTTTATATTATATGTGTTTCTTTGCAAATCTTCTTATAATCGTGAAAAATGTTTTTTAAAAAACATTGTATCATTTTTTGTGCTTAATTGCCTTGATATTTCAACTTTCGTTGTAAATTTGCGCTTAATGTAAATTTGTCGTTGGATCCAAACACTACATAAATCTTCAATGGTTGAATGGATTGAGTAATGGACGAAAGAAGAGGACCAAAACAACAAAAAGATGGAGGTAGTGACAATTGTAAAATTGAGAAAGGTTTTTCTCTAAGATTTTTGTTACAGAAAAGGTACGTTTTCATTCCCTTAAACTTGAGTTGTCTTTGTTCAGAAAACCCCGTTTTGAACGTAAACTTTATATCTGAATCTTATCTCCCAAAAGACTACACATTAATAATTTTGTCAAAAAAATTATGGTTTATCATCGATATATA
>Ga0214542_1001053_pt1 | contig 55205 bp, 15 predicted proteins | sample CNSS1metaG_FD_160096 | JGI IMG/M metagenome (GOLD analysis project Ga0214542, IMG submission 160096) | Root nodule microbial communities from cowpea collected in UCLA plant growth center, Los Angeles, California, USA - CNSS1 | ecosystem: Host-associated > Plants > Roots > Nodule | place: USA... | reverse complement strand
AAAATTTAAAAAAGACATCGAATATATCTAATTTTAGGTATTTTTATGTCAAGAAAAATATTTCTTAAATCAATTAAAAAATTTAATGCTGATTGAATTAGGTTGTTAAATGAAAAAAAAAAAAAAGAAATATCCATCCAGCTTAATTAAGTTTAATTGGATTGGAAAAAGAAACTGACCCAACTTGAATACATATATCCTTTTTTTTATTTAAATAAAAAAAAAAAAAAAAATATATATATATATATATATATATTAATTTTTTTTATTAAATTAATTATAAAATTGTGTTTAAGAAAAAAATATCAAAATATTTTTTAGCATTGATATATTTATTAAGTTAATTATAAAAATATGTTTTAAAAAAATTAATATTAATATATTTTTATTAAATTAATTATAATTGTATGTTTGAAAATAAAATTTAATTAAATTACCAATGTTAATTTTTGTTTGTATTAAAAATGATATTTAATGAGTTAAATTTTGTTTCAATAAATTATAATTTTGTTTAGAAAAAAAATGATTAGTTATTTTTATTCTCTTATAATCAATTTTAATTTCAATTTTCTTGTTTTATCTATGTAACTTATCATCTAGGGATTCCACCCCTTCTTGCTTGCTTCTATTATAGAGTTATTCTTTGAAAGTTTTAACAAATTTCATTCATTGAATCTCATGTTGGTTGTGTGTACTAATATTTCTATCCTCTTGTTTCTTTGTTCAGTAGTATGCTTTTCTTTCTTAATTGTGTTGCATATATTTTGATGAGAAAGTAGAATTTTCGTTTGCTTGAATTGAATTGCATAACTATCAAACAAGTTAGTGTTTGACCTTTTGGTGGATATTGAAGATGAAATCTCTAATGCAATAAATGATGAACACAAATTGAAATTAGAGAACAGTGTGAAAGTTTAATGAACTTAATTATGACAATTTAATAAATTATATTGCATTCAAAAAAGCACAAAAAATAAATTTTAAATAAAATACATTATTCTTAAGTTTGTTTTAGACCTTCCAACCCCTCAATCGCCCCTGTACATATAAAATTATCCTCAATATAACGAGCTTTACAAAACATGGTAACTTTAAACTATTATCTTCTATATTATTTGTCTTCTTTAAGGTTTTGGGTTAAAAGTGGTGTCAATCCCTTGAGCTCAGGTTTCATTAGTGTTATGTTTGTGCATTCTCCTCCCTATAAAAAGACCCATCCAAAACAAATAAAAAAGCTAAATATAGAAACCAAATTACTAATTAAGTTTGTTAAGAATATCCTACAACTACTCAAGAGAAAAAGTTTATGTTTTACCCACATAAGGGATTGACATCACTTCTAACTCTAAATCTTAAGACAATGGATTTATGGATATTCATCTTTATACAGTGCTTGATTTTTTAATATCTATCAATGTGAGACTTAGACTCAAGACATGTTTACCTAAAACTTTTGTTAGGAAGAATTTCAAGATGGAAACCATGTTCTACTTGTATGAGCCAATCACCAAAACTAATTATCGGTTTTGATACCCTTATGAGTCTTTATCAAGGGAGTAGGTTTACTATGGAGACACAACAGTAATGAGACTTGACTTAAGTCTAACCTAAAACCTTAAGACAATGAATTTTATGGGTCTTCATCTTTATACTATGCTCAACTTTCTTATATCTACTCAACGTGTGACTTAGACTCACGCTTGGACTCCGAATAGTTTTTTACTCAAATGAGTTCCTATTTTTATAAAAAAATTCAATGTGATCTCTTTTAAATTGGTGCTAGTACCATTCAAAAAAGTCACATGTCAAAATTTAGGTCACTAGGTGTTAAAATCTTGGTTATATTTTACCTGGAACTCTTCTGATTTTGATTGACACTTAAAATTTTCCAAATAAAATATCACCTAAATTTTAACACGTGATAAATCCATATTTTAACAAGTGACACTTCCAAAAAAACATTAACGTCAATTTAAGAGAATGAGTCACGTTGATTTATTTTTTTTTTTAAAGATATTCGATTGATTTTTAAAAAAATAAAATAGAAACTTAATCAAATAAAAAAATAAAGATTAAAGTAAATTAAATATCTAAATATAAAACTAAATTACTAAACCTTTTTAATATAATTTGTCCCCGTTTCCATCCGGTTTCAAATAAGGCTAAGATTGACTCTACTCATTTAATCATCAACCATATTCTTTTTCCATTTATAACAAAGATTAACCATACTTTTCTTTTATGATTAATTTATTATACAATTTTCGCATTCTCTACATAAAACTTGGTATAATAGTGGTATTAATTCTTTTTATATAGATTTAAACATGTTCTTGTTTTAAGCTTATCTTCTAAGTTTCTCGATTAACTTCATCAATCTTGGTAAGTTTTTAAAATATTACATACATAACATTTTTTTATTCCAAAAAGAAAAAAAAGACTTAAATTTATCTAAACATATATTTTAATGGGCTTAATACTATTTTTTGTTGTGATTTGTACAATTATCCCGTGAAAGAGACTAGATGGACTGAGTCACAATTGAATCATGGTACTTGAGCTGTTAGACTCTTAAGTAAAAAAAAAAGTTGTGTCATCACTAATAGCTATAACTTTTGATTTGGTGTGCACAATCTAACAATTGGTATCAAAGCCAAGGTTACGAGTTTGATTCTAGATGGACAATTGTTAAGGGACAGATTCTTGTGGATTGCACAATCATCTCGTGGCGGAGGCCAGGTTGGTGGGTCACAATTCCCAAGAGTGGAATTCCTAGAAAGACAATTGCTGACATGTGGCACCAATTGTCTCATGGTGAAAGTTAAGTGGACCGAGTTACAATCAAATCGTTGGGCTTGGGCTATTACGTTCTTAAGTAAAAAGAGTTGAGCCTCGACTAAGGAATAAACATCTCACTTATATTTACATTCTTCATTTATATATATATATATATATATATCACACCTCTCTGTAAAATTTTATACACACTACTATACAATCCCCTCCTTTTTATATTTCTTTGTTTTTTTACAAAAATAGCACAAGTCTTAAACCAAGATGTCTTCTTTTATCAATGGACTCTGATACTTTATTCTAAACACTTAAATGTCATTTTAAAAATCAATCATCCTTACTAGATGACATTCTTCAAAATGAAAGATAATCAATATCGACTCTTCATTTGGATAAATAATGTTGGTTTGATAGGTTTAGAAAGAAAGGTAGGATAGGTTGTTGGTTCAACTTTCTCACTAACAAAAAACTAACAATTAACATTTACCGATAAAAAGAATTGTTTTAAGGATGAAATGACACTCAAGTGATTAAATATATCATTTAGTGTAAAGATAATCATCCTTAACTCTTTCTTATTCAAATGCCTAAATTAACACTTGAACCATTTTAGACAACAAAATTTAATATGATTGTTTTTTTAGCAAATCAACGTATGAACACCTAAATTATTGAAAGAGGGAAAGTCAATTTAACTTACCTAAAGTATGAAACATGGCTTGACCTAAGTGACCAAGTGGACATTTGAATAATATTACTTTGTCATAAAAATAAATAACATCACTTGTGAATCACTTTATGGATATTCTCATCATCACTAAATAGCATATACACATTGTAATGATAATTTATTACACACAAAATAATATCAAGATTCTTTTTTATTCTAATAAAAACAACTTTGTTATAATTCATTACAATAACAAATCAAAATAATTCATTCCACCAATACATTATAAAAAACAAAATACATACATCCTTACATAAGAATTTATATAATAAAGGATGTTTAGTACTATCTCATGAGGAGCATATTAATATAATTTTTAGAAATATAAAATTTTAAAACATATTATTATTTAGAAAGATAAAAATTTAAATAGAATGAACAATGAATTGTTTTAAACTTATTTATATACCTTTTCAAAACATATTTTTTTGTCTTGATTTTCTTTTAAAGTCGTATCTTTAAATAACCAACACTTACCAAATCAATAATAATATGTTAGTAGATATATTTTTTAATCAAATAAGAAAAGAAATTAGATTTTCTTATTTATTTCTCTACTTCAACAATTTGAGAAGTTATCAAATTTTTCATAACTTTAAGTTTCTTTTATACACACTTTAAAACCACTCACACTTAAGGGTCTTTTTCTTTCTCACATCAAAAAACGAGCTTTAGGAATGGATTCAGATTGAAGTTCATTTTTAGTAACTTTGAATAGTCAAATGTATAGAACTAGCTTTAATAATGTTGAGTTAGATTGACTTGGACGTGTTAGTTGTAACGTCCCATTTAATTATTATGCGAAATTAAAAGACACGTCACACAAAATAGTAATATGGAGTAGTCTGGGGGTCCTTAACACAATCCCTACAACCTGGGCACACCACGATGCCAGCGGAAAACCAGATACAAGTCTATCAAAGAGGGTAGAGTAGTAATGCATAAAGCGATACATGGGCCATAGTCCTAAAGAAATCATGAATAAGATAAATTCGGCCCAAAAGGCTAAGCAGCGAAATTACCATTTCTTTGCTGACCACGAGAACCTCGCCCATCTGCTCCCATCAATCAAATTGATGATCATCGCAAGAAAGAAGAACCACATACAAGATAACCATACAACAAACAGGGTAAGCTAGAGCCAATAATATTTTCATCATACAGTCAAATATACTTTCACCATCCAATATCCACACAACAACCAAGCATGTTATGACTTTTCAATCAATACACTACGACTCGACTCGACTCGACTCATCCGGATACGTATAACTTGGTCGGATTCAGCGAATGCCCGCAATTGTGGTGGATACCTCTGCTCACCCCCGAGCTATGTGTTACAAGTGTTACGATGGATCAATTTTCCCTCACCACAAGGTTAGCCCTTAATGAATTTCGGGCCTCTGCTACTCTCACCACAAGAGTCAGTCTGCTCTAGGTGAGACTAACTGACCCCTTAGAGTGTCAGGATGCAACCTTACCTTGAATCCTTACCTAGTTATACAGATGGGGCACCACCATGGACACCCACTACCAGGGGCCATGGGATTACGTCCCGACCACTGAAGCGCAACCCCGGAGGTCCCACCTAGAGACCCCAAGGAATTACACGCTGACACGGACCAACATTCATAAATCAGCAGTAAGAGAACATTAAATCATATTTACAATTCCATACCAATCCCTGAGATTAATTCCTCGTACGCATCACATTTTGAATCCATACATCTGATCATCACCACCCCATGAGTCTAGGGCCTCATCTCATATCAATACCATGTTCCTTTAGTTCCAAAACACTCATTCATCTCACATGCCAAGTTCCCACAACACTCATCATTCATCATTTATGAATCATGTCACACATATATAGCAATCTATTAGGCATATATCCATACATATGTACATGTATCTCATCATGGCAGTCATACCCATACAATTCCAATCATAAGAGAGTAACACACAATCAAACACAATACAGTCTCGCCCAATCCCTTGCTCAGGCTGAAGGGTCTCGTTCAGGCAAGACCTTCTCGCTCAGGCGAGTCCCCTTCGCCTAGGCGAGGGCTCGAAAAAGGCATCAGGAAGCAACGCGGGATCTCGCTTAGGCGAGACCCCTCTCGCCTGGGCGAGATGCTCGCTCGCTCAAAATAAGGAGTGGGTCGCCTGGGCGACCACTCGCGTAAACTGGCCTGGGCGAGCCCCTGTTTGTCTCGCCTAGGCGAGGCTGACTCGCCTGAACGAGATTAATAGGTCTCACCACTGTTTCACCTGCAGCAGCCATGTTTTCCAACCAAACAAATCATGCAAGATACTCTCACGCATCAAAACGAAAGATCAAACCATAAAATCAACAACCAACTCATACACAGTTCAAAACGACTCGAAACTAGAAACCCTAACTTCCCGTACCTGGAAAAGGGTTAACCGAGCTTCGACACGGGACCTCGGAGCGCAACAACTCAAAGATGGGTTCGCAGAACTAGCGGGACAACGGAACAGAACCAGGGAAACTGAGTTAACGAAGGCTTTTAATCGAAAACACAAAATAAGATAGCAAAAAGGGAACTAGCACTGCTGGAAGAGACACTTACATGGAGTATAAGTTCCTTTAGCTTAACGTGACAGTGGAACAAAACCCTAGCGGAGGGGGTTGACGGCTGCAGCTCAAGTTCTCTGAAATGAAATGAAAATGTGACTTAGGACAACTGGAAATGATTTTATCTACTGGGCCAGCCCCCTTAAATCCACTTACAAGAACAACCCTTTAGTTTAGGGCAAAAAGAATAATAAATAATATTAACGAACCTTACATTAGTCATTAAATTAGTCATTAAAAAGTTTCATAGGTAGGATTTAAGGATAATTTAACAATGTTATAGTTCACATCTTGAATATTTTTTATTTTTTGAAGAAATAAGATTAATATATAAGATGACATCATCCTTGCTTTTGAGAAAAATATTCATTTGAGTTGGACAAGGACAATTAACAATATTGTAATTCACATATGTAATATTTAATATTTTTTTAACTAAGTTGGAGAAATAAGATTAATAAATAATGATGATATCACCCTTTAAAAATATTCAATTGGGTTGGGCAAAGACAATTTTAACAATATTTTAATCTACATATGTAATACTTGATATTTTATTGAACAAAGTTGGAGAAATAAGGTCATTAAATTTAAATGATTCAATAATAAAATTTAAAATTGATTTACTATTCTTTTTTTTTTTGGATTAAGAAAATGTCAATGATTACAAATAATGATAATTTTATATTTATATGTATATGCAACATAGTATTTTATTTTATTTGTGAGTATTTCTTTTTTCTAATAATATTTTGTATTTTTAGTTATTTAATGTGTAATTTTTTCATTTAAAAAGATATATTTATATTTTTGGTAAATTCTTTTTTGTTTTATAAAATGTGTTATTATTTGTTTTTATAAAATGTGTTATTATTTTGTTTTTATAAAATTCTTTTATTAGTGTTCAAATCTATTTTTTATTCAAACAAAGTATATCATATTCGTAATGATAAAAAGTAAAGGATTGGGAGTTTTTGTTTTCTCTCAAAGAAAAATGGTAAAGATTGGTTTTACTTATCTACACATATTTTATAGTAGAAATGTCTCTGTAAACGATATCTAAAATTATAATTAAAAATATAAAATAAAATTAAAATTCAAAAGTTAAGTTACAGTACAATACATAAATAGCATACATTAAAATGAAAACTATATTTTAAAATATGATAACATGTTAATGCAACACATTTTATATCAATTTAATTAATCATATTTTATAAATAATCATAGGACAGTATACTTTGATACCAGAATTTTTAGCAACCATTTGATATTATCTTAATATTTTTCACTTAAAAAAAATACAAAAGTTAATTTTTTTTAACAACCATTTGATATCATCTTGTTATTTTTGACTTTTTTGTTTTTAGAAATTCAAAAGTTAATTTTTATTAATATCATTGTTAAATGCTAGTGAATCGGTGTTAAATACACCAATTTATTAATATCATATTATACAACTTAGAAGATTCAAGGAACAGTATGTTTACTGTTATATACTTAAATTTAATTATGATTATATTTTAATATCATATTATAGATTCAAGGAACAGTATGTTTATTGTTATATAACTCAAATTTAATTATGATTATATTTTAATTTCGTTATGTTATAACTTATGTTTGAATGACTAAAGTTCTTGAATAGTTATATTTAGTATTATATTAGGATACTTTTAATACTATGATTGAATATTTTTAATTTTAAGTTGATGTAATTTAAGAGTGAAATGAAATTTTATTTTCTTTAAAGTAAAATTTCATCTTTTTTGAAAATAAAATAAATTTATTTTATTAAAATAATAAATTATACCTGATACAAGTGATGATAAAACTTGTATGAAGACATTACTAATACACAACCTAACATTTGAAACTATACACCAATAAATAGAAAAACCAGGTTTTGAACTTTATAACATAAAACTATGGTCACATTTAAATTAATATATGTAATTTGGGATGATAAATTTAAAGAAAAATATATTAAGTGATAAAAGTATATTTTTCGTACAATTTTCATAAAAGATTTTAGATATGGTTGGATACTCTTCTTACTTCAAACACTCACTCCACCTAATCCACTTTATTCATTACGGGGAATTAATACCATCTGTAAGAAATATTCAAAAGATAAACACAACATAAACAAATCACATCATCCAAAAATGAAATTTTGAAATTATTTTTAAACTAATATCTTTTATTGATTTATTAAGTTTAAGTAGTAAAGTAACGATAGCAAGTGGAAGTATACAAATATCCAACAAAAAAGAATAATACCCTACGAGTTACCTTCACTATATACATATTCTTCTAAATTATTTAGCCTCTTTTCCCAAAGCAATGAATATAGTCAACTGAATTTGTTTTGGGACACCGAGTTTAGAAGATTCCTCGGAAGACATTGATAAGGACTAAATATCCAGAACTTTAACACCCTCACCTAACATTCACAAAGATGATATCAACAAACCAGAAACATCATGCCCATAAAATCAAACAGTTTGTTTTTTGTCTCAGACTTTGATGGGTTTGATGACCAAACATCTCCACTATCTACGTTTATGGATTAGTATTGTCACAATTTTGGTTTTTTGCTATAAGTGCCTCAATAACTACTACTTTGCAACTATTTCAGCAACATAATAGAGCCAGGAATGTAGATTTTCCATAGAATGGCAGGGTAGTAAACTGTAAAACAAAAACAAAAAAACTTTGAAAAATTAGATTTAGATAATCAATGGATATAATGAAACCGTAATAAATCTATATTTTATCCATCACATGGGATAGATACCATTTCTCTATGAAGCCATTTATCCTCAAGGTCCACAAAAAAAATGTAATCAAAATGGGATCATAGGCTCATAAATCCAATATTGTGAGTGACAAAACATTTAGAACATAACAGGAACAGAAGAATAGTGAAAAGACCAGAATACCCACACAAATTATAAAAGAATTGGAAGAAATATAAGGGAGGAATAATTGATATGTGAGTTAATTTACAAGAAATGTAAGTATGATTCTAGGAGCAATTCTAACATTTACAAGGGTTTGACATTTAACACAAGCAAACCAACCTTGGAGTGTGACCAGGTACAACGTATCATGACATGTTGCATTTTATGTGGTGACCAGTTCTGACACGTACACGTACAAGCTTAGTGGCTGAATTGATGTTGAAGATCAACTGGCAAGTTTAAAGGCATCAATGAATAGTCCATAGGTGAAACCCATTTTAAAGTTGTTGAGAAGAGCAACTGGGAAAGTAACTTTTGGTCGGCTGTAATAGAATTTAGTCACATATTCTGTAAGAAGAACACATAACACTGCAGCAATAACATCATTAACTCCTAGAGCTCCAAAAGACAGTGAGATTGTTTGTGCAACATAGAATCCACCCAACAAGGAGATTCCTCCAAACAGAGCCCTGCGAGAAGGACTTTTGAAGTAATTTCTTGAGAACTCAGGCACACGTCTTATGATGTCCACCAGCCTTCGTGGTCCACCATTTTCTTGCACCGCCCTAATGCGAAGTCCTGCTGAAGATCTGCGTACAAAACTTCCAGAAACACTGACTTTGGTTTTAGGAAGTGGACCAAAATTGAGGCCCATAGCGATCAAGCTTGATGAATGTGCCATTAGTCTTTCTTATTTATATCAATGATCAGTAAAGTCACACTCACACAGGAAAAACGCCTCCCTGGGAAATGTAAACTATTATTTTTCAGGCTATCACAAAATCATTATATCAAGAATTGAGAAGATACACAAAACATATGCAAGAATTATCAATTGAGTAGAATAATGTAACATGATGACTTTAATATTGTTTACATAGTCATGTGATCATTTCAATGAAACTAGAAAATGACACGTAGTTTGCATTATATTAGAACTTAGCTTACAGAAATAGACATCCAACCTGGTATGTTTCATGATATAAATAAGAAGGACATTACTGCGAGAAGGACTTTAATGCTTTATAGTTGTAGAGTCCTTACTGATTTGTTACAAATTGAATAGATCTGTATTAATTGCATGACTCATCAAGAATAGTTCTTTGGTTCGTGGACTGATTTGTACATAGCCATAATGAAACGTTATAAGTTACATTCTACAAAGATACAAAACCAATCAAACCTAATAAGAGAATGATATCATTTGCAATCCAAAAATCCTAAAATAATGAATTTATAAACAACATAAGGTGGCATACTGTTAAAAAAAGATCCCAACTGATGCTATTCATAAATATTATGATACTACTAGAATATTCATAAGTATTAATAAGTATGTTCAATACTAAATTATACAAACGATGACTATAAATTTATTCTTAAGTTGAACTATATCAACTTGTTGCCTAATATTCTGATAATAACTGCAAACTGTTATTCCATCTGTGTATATCTTTGGATCCCATTTTCTCTTATTTTGTAACAGTCATCTTCTCCTATCTTGTACATATAAAGGTTTAATTTCAATTCATCCTCAACATACAAAAATCACTTAGTCAATTAATCAGAAATCATTATTGAAACAATTTTGAAAACAGTTATGATTCATTATCAGTGCATGTGGTATTTCCCAAATTTATTTATTCCAGGCACAAACAAGATGACATAAACATCTGGCAAAAACGTTAGATAAACATAATAGAAACTCAAAGAGTATAATAGATAAACGTTTGAAGCACCCCGATATCATTAGATTCAAAGAGGTACGAAATTCGAGACTTTTTGGTTTTGATGATATATCAAAGCTGGTTAGTGCAGTTGTTATATATCCATTTCTAAAATCAAATCCTTTGCTTTCTTTAGATACAACTTTAGCTATAATCTACATCTAAATTCGGAAGAGTATTTTTTTGTTTGAAATCAGATTCTACGAAAATTTCCATCCATGCATTGTGTAGAACTATTTATAAATAGTTAGATAACTTCACAGAATTACAATGTCAATGATAAACTCTCAAGTTAATAAATAATTGAAATTTAATAACAAAAACAAGCCACAATAATAATACCAAGCATGATCCAAATAGCATTAATATGAACAAAAGGAAGAGAACGAAAATCCTCTTTTTCTTTCAATCAATTTCTTTCGACTACTCTCCCTAATTCCAAGCAAAAGCCTGAAACTTCCAACATAAACTAACTGAGAATGATACTTTTAACACATTCATAAGTCGTTGTTCACTAGGTAAAGAAGCACGTAGCTCAACCAAGCAGAAGCAGCCATAGACAACAATTCTGAAGCTCAAATATTACAAGAAATAGAAGTTAGAAAGGGGTTAAGTTTTCCAAAGTGAAGGGTAGAAAGTATCAGTTCAGTGAGACATTCCATCCAACAAAACTAGTGCACCACAATATTTGCTCCCCTGGAAACCATAACCCCACAAATGCAAAAATCAAAATCAGACCCAAAACATAAGTGAACCCAATCCACATATCCCATCAACCAAATCAAGCATCGAGACAAAGGGTTATGCAAAAGTTGCTGAATTGCTTCCAAGAAATGAAGAAATTCAATGTGAAACAAAGAATCGGTGTTGTTGATTAATAAACAGAAGCAAGTATTGCATAAATAGTTGAAATAAACGTTAACCTCGCCGATGATTCTCCTCTTCTACCACTCGGTTGTCGTCACTATCACCGTTGTTGTGTACCACCGTGTGCTGCTGTCGAGCTCGACGAAGACTGTGGCAAATTCACCGAAGACTGTTGTGAACTGCACGAAGGGGAAGAAGAAATTTTCATTCGCATAAAGTTTTGGACAAAAGAGATGAAGGGGCTAACCCTGTCCCAACCCACTTCATGGGGGCTTTGAAAAAGCTCCCTCTTGTGTGGACCACGAAAATGGGGCTTAGCTCCCGAGGGCGCCAGGGCTGACCCATGGTTGAAAATAAAAATGACACTCTAGACTGGACTTGACTGTTTCCAATATCATATATGAATTGGAAATATTGAGCAATAGGAAATATCATGAACATAACAAGTAGTGAAACATAAACTAAGTATAGGTGTAGTAGCAGTGGGTTTAAGGTAGTAAGCAACGAAGTGTGGAACGAGAAAGAGACCCAGTTAGAAATGTTGCTGTAGGGGGAATTCTTTGGCCATTTTCGTTGAACAGGTGGTGTTCATTGCATGAATTGCAATGTCCAAAGTAATGGGCATAAGCTCGCTCCACAAGTACTGGTGTTTACACAAACAATTATAACACAAATACAAATGTTGAAACCATACATGGAACCGACGCCACCACCGGCACTGCAGACGGAAAATTTCAGTTGAATTCAAGAGAGGCACAATCCACTCAAAATGAAGACAACTAAATACACAAGCCAAATATACTCCGTGCTTCTTTCAGCAATACCATAACACCATTTTCAGTGGTATCAGGTATGGAGAAACAACGGTAAATGAATTTGAAAGGCACCCCATTGGATCACTGTCTCACATTCATATAGTTCAGAAAGAAAATATACACATATTTGGTGCAACTCTTTCAGACATTACGTCAAACAACTTGTTCATGAACATCACTATCCTAAAACCTACCATTTCATCAAAAACAAATATCATGGGATTGTTCGTGACAAGGTTTTTTATTATTCTTGTTGTGTGTGGATTATTTAAGAGATAACTACAACGTCCTCTCCAACTTACTATGACTAAGATTTACATCTTGGTTGAAGAAGCCATGCTTTTCTTGGTCAGAAACTCATCCACTGTTAAGCTTCATCCAAATAATTTCCAAAGGGAAATATGTATATCATTTTAGAGTTAAATAATGAATTAACCTATGTCCAAAAACAAATTCAGTATGATATTATATGCAGAAAAAATAGTAATTAAATGCTAAAAAAATATAAAGACAAGCAATATATTTATTAAGAAAAGTTCTTTCAATCGTGTTCTCACCTAATTGCCCAGGATCCAAGAGCCTCTTGCTTGGAACGAAATAAGTGAACCACACTACAGAGAGGAAGTTGAATCGAACCAATACCTGGTTTGGGCTTTTAGTTTTCCTCGTACTCTGTTACATAATGAATTTCTTATTCTCACACCCAGTTTGTTAATTTCACTCCTACCTTTACAAAAACATTATTTTTCATAAAAAAACCATCTTTAAGAAGCGGTAGCAGCAGCGATGGTATGGTGCAAGAAGAAAAAGCCTTATATTAATAGATCCAATAGTAGCAAAATCTTGTAGCTATGGCCCATAATAAACAAAAGAACCGTACATACCTGTAAAGGAGTCAATAGAGTTTGACTAAAGGAAAAAAAATGTTAAGGTAAAAATGGTTCTTTATCTTTATTTAATTTAATTTATACTTTTCTTAATCAAGTTGATATACTAAGATTTTGAAAAATTTAAGTTTTTCAGTTATTGTTAGCAATTAATATGCATTATTCTAACTAAAATTCAAGAATGTGGTATAGTTGGCTGATTTAGCTATGACAAAAATGTTAAATGCGTGTTTTTTCTTCAAATGTGCTATTAAAAATACTTATCGATTTTTCGTGTGGAGTAACTGCTAATTTATGGTGAAGTTTTTCTTTCCAATTCCATTTTTTCTATTCACAAGTTCAATATCGTATATAAGAAAATCCCGCTCAACGAAAACATAATGTGATATTTTATAATTATTAATGAAAATAAATTGACAAAAACTATAAGGAAATGAAAATAAAGCCTAAGTTCGATACATTCAAATTGTTTATTCATATTCATCGTTTTTGCTTGATGACAATGTGGGTGGTGCTTTTTGTTTTGATAGAAATTATCAACATCATATCCTACAATTTTTTTCTTTAATCAACAAAACATATAAATATATAGACAGAAACATTTTAAGGACGTCCCAACCCTTATACATATCATGATTTTACGATGAAGTTTTTGGATAAATTAAAATCATCCTAACATGTGTGTAAAGAGAGGACCTTAAATATTTAAAGTACAACTAAAAAAATGTTATCTTAAGAATTTTTACTTTATAAGTACTTGTTTAAGTCGGTAATCATTGAGAGTAACTGGATTCATTTTCATAAGTCCAATGTTAGATTCAAATTCGTTTATAAACTATTTTAAGAACTTCCCGATCAACAAATACACCTGCGTGTAATATTTTGCTTCCAGACCCATAATTAAACACCAAAGTGTCGTGCGTTCAGTAAAACAATGCAACTTATAACATATAATCACAGTGAAAATTCTTTTAATATTAACAAAATCGCATACTTATAACAAAATTGAAATGGGAATTGCTAAATATTTAATATCAAAATTTGTTGTTTACAAAATTAGTAGCAAGAGGGAGGAGATACAAGAAGATTGAAGGTATTAAATGATGTGTTGAAAATTAAACTTGGTATAATGTGGATAAATTCTATATATGTAAGTATATAATTGTATAGCATCTTAAATGCATGAAATTGAAAAACTTAGATAAATAAACTGAAACAATGAAGCAGAATGAGAAAAGAAGACACTCCTTGATTGGATATAGAAGGAGAGAATCTTGATGCATTGGTTTGTCTAAAGTGTTAAAGCCTTCTTTTGTAAATAAGTAGGGAATGGGAATCTACTGACCAATTTGCTTTGCTTTGTTTTGCTTTAGAAATACACACAAAAACTCACACCTGCCTTAAACATGGTTTAATATTATACATTATTGAAAACACCAACCATTCATCTCTCTCTTTTCATGTACATGTGACTTCGTGCATGCATTTTCCTTTTATTTGCCAATCATAAAAGCAGAAAAAGATAATTGTTGTCATTTATATCTAAACCTCTGTCCCTCATCATTGAACCATGCTTCCTCCATCAAAAGAAGTTATTGCTCGATCAGTACTAAGTTACACTAACTAATTTATCTTGTAAAGTTTTTCATCACTCCGTTTTTCAATCAAGGCTTACAATTTTCATTTTTGATTAAGATTCATTTCGTGTGAAAATTAAAAGACGATCGCTTATGTGTTTATTAAAAAAGCATATGTTTACGGTCATCTTTTGTTAGGATCGAGCACTTATCACTAGACCAAAAGTTATAATCATTAATGAGGACGCAACTCTCTTTGCTTCAGAACATAACAGTCCAAGCGTCACGATTCGATTATGACTCAGTCCATATGACTTCTGCAATGAGACAATTGATGTTACATACAACAATCTCCTCCTCAACAATTATTTTTCTAAGAATCTCACACTTGGATTGTGACTTGGCTCACCTAACCTTCGTTACAAGACAATTGTACAATCACATAAAGTAAATTTATTAAGAACGTATCGTATGCAATAATTTCTTAAAGAAATGCATTATTTGAGATTTGAGAGTAAGTTTATGAACACCTTTAAAGAGCATGAGGTTATGGTGGTAGGGTTTATGCATGCAAGAGTGAGATTGTTGTGAGAAATTTTTGAGGGTAGCTGTTAGAGTCAACTAAAGTTATTATAAGCTCAAAATTTAATGCTGCTCCAGTCTAAAGTTCCATTGTTATCAGTACTTTCTTGATAGATAAGTGGTTTTCCTATGCACACACCTTTGCCTTTATCTATCAAGAAAAGTTTTTACATAAAAGTTGGCACAATCTTTCGAGTGATCCTTTAGCTTGGTCTAAAATAAACCATCTACATACACAATGGATTCTTCTTGTCTTCTTCCTTTTTTTTTTCTTCTCTCTTATAATTCATTTTTTTTCTTTTTTATTTATATGCAAAGGGAAATTTACTAAGATCCTATCTTTCCCGGTATATATATGAATTAGGTCAAGGAACCCTAAGAATATGCATGCTAATCCATGTCTCCATCCACGTGCAATGATGAATTGCTATATATTCTGTTCAATATCAATCTTTGATTCTGGGAATATAATTAGAATGCATTAATTTCTCTGTGTAATTAAGGACCACAAAATGTAGAATTGTATTTTCATTTTGGTTTTGTTATCACATATAACTATGAAGAAAATGATGTACACTAACGATTTAACATCAAATTATGTTAATTAATTAATTAATTAATTATATAAAATAGTACTTTTGCTTTATTTTTGATTTACACCGAAGGCAAGGTGTCCTTTCTTAAACCTTGCACCACATATCCCTTGGTTAGCCCTTTAATTAAAACGAAGATTCGATACTATAGCTAGGTCTTTACACCTCATAAAAATTCAACTTTTATCAGCTCAATACTTTCTGCATTACATTCTTCAATTACCATAATATACATTGTAAAGATATACCTTTGAATTGTATTATACATATATGTCAAGCATTTAGAATTTGGAGATTCTACCTCGGATGCAGTATATAAATGATAATATTATTAATCTATTTTGATATTAGGTTAGATTTAATTACACTATTTTATTAAGTACTCTATTGTACTAACTTTAAAAATATTTATAAATATGAACAAATTTAATTATATTTTTTTAAATATAATGAATTTTGATTAAATTATGGTACACAACTATTTTATATTATTAATATATAATTTGTTGTCTATAATATTATATATATATATATATATATATATATATATATATATATGGCTTAAATACTCTTTTCGTCCTCATTTTTGTTGTGTTTATTGCGGATGGTCCTCATTTTGATAGAATGTTTAAAATGATCCTTATTTTTACCGAATGTTTAAAATAGTCCTCATTTTCGTAATTCGTGTTTTATTTGATCTTTTTCTGTTACGTCGTTTAAATCAGTAACGGAGCACTCTACAGGTGACACTGTTTGTATTACGTTGCATTGGAGTGTGTTACGTGTACTATACAATGCTCTGTTACTAATTTAAACGGCGTCACAAAAAAAGACTAAATAAAACACGAATTGCGAAAATGATGACCATTTTAAACATCCTGTCAAAGTGAGGACCATCCGTAACAAACACTACGATAATGATGATGAAAAAGTTATTTAAGCCTATATATATTATATTACATTTTTCAATTTCATTTGTTGGATTAAACAAAGTTCTTCATATAACTTATTATGTATATTTATATTAATTAAAATTAAATTTCACATTTATATATGTATAAAAAATCACAAAGCACAATCTTCTAAAATAGATAAAGATCAATTGTCATCTGATTTTTTTTATTAAATTTGACTAAAAAAATCAAGATTATATATATGATAATGATTCATTAGGAAGATGAGGTAATAATAAAATTTGTTATCTAAAATGTATTGATACTTCAATTTAAATTATGTATTCATGTTTAATATTTTAAAATATTTGATCGATACTTATCTATAAAGTATTTAATTTATAAAATAATAATACTTTTATAATGACAATAATTTATAAATTTTTATTTTCACAATGTTTAATATATATATAATTTTAATTTGAATTTACATAATAACAATAATATATTTATCATGTTTTTAAAAATTTTCATGTATTTTTTAATATACATATATCACGTATTGTATATGATATTATTTTTAAAATAAATGTATATACAAGAAATAATAAAAATAGGAAAATAATTTTAAAATAATAATATATGAAAAATAAGAAAATAGGAAATATTGTATAAATTTATTATATTATAAAAATATACAAGAAAATCCTAGATATTTATTGACAATCAAAATCTATCAGACAAATTTTATTTTTATTCCATCCTCCTCCTCTTTCTCTTTCTAATTCCCCCTTTTTTTTTCCTTCATATAAAATAAGAACTTTAAGATCTATTTTACTAATAAAATTTACAAACAAATTTTTTTTGATAATAAACATTATAAATTATTTACGAACATTATCAACAGATGAATATTTCAATTTATCGATAAATATTTTTGTCTATAATTAATAATATGTCAATAAAATCTATCTTTAAAATGTTGTCGGTTAATTCTTTTTACTGGTACTTTTGTTTTCATAGACAAAATCTTATAGGTAATCTAACATTTGTTTACACGTACCATTTGTTTCGAAAGATATTTTACATATTACTTATAAAATACAAAGATAAAATAAGTGTCTACTTGAATTTAAAAATAAAACTTATTTCCTTAAAATAATTTGTAGATGAGAAACATATTTAATACTATTTCTTACTATAAAAATTTTAATTCTTTAATAAAATATTAATTTATGAATATCTCCGAAAGATACTATAAAGCTCTTGCAGTGCCCGTGAGTCTTTTTTCATGGGCTATGTTAATCATAGCCCCTGCCACCAAGAACCATATAAGACAAGGTACGAAATATTAGGACATGTGATCCATATCTCCCAATACAGAAGTTTCAAAACGTTTTTTTATTTTGGAAAATCATACTTTAATATTCTAAAAAAAAAAAACTCTCACTTAGTAATTCACATTTAATAGTTTAAGTTAAAAATTAAAAACTTAATTAAAATATTAATATTAAAGTATCCAATAAATATCTTTTTATTGGTAATTAAAATTAATATTTTCTCTCTCTAGATTTTTTTCTAAGGTTAAATTATTCTTTTAATCTTTATTTTTTTAAAAATATATCAAATTGGTCCTTCAATTTTTTTTTCAATTAAGTCTCTCCTTTTTAAAAAAAAATGATTTAATTTTATTATTATTACTAATTTGTTCACAAACAATATTAAAATTAACGTCATTTGTGATTTTTTAAAATTTAACTCTATTTGTGAAAAACTAGTCACAAAGAACAAATTGAATCACTTTTTTAAAAGACCAATTTAATACAAAAATAAAAACTAAAAATGTAATTTAATCTTTTTTTTATAACTTGTTTCCTTTTTCGTTTTAAACGTGAGAGAATTCTCATTGAAATCTTTTGACCAGATAAAAAAAAAATAAAATCTATATTTAAGGATGTTAAATTAGTTAAAACTTAACTAATCATTTAGATGGACAGTTGGATGTTAGATTCTTTAAAATACGAGCGACCTAAAAAAGTTAGATAAATTTAGCTCAACACAATAGAGTAGGTCAAACTCCAATATAGCCGAAAACACAATAAAAATATATTTGATTTTTTTTAATTTAAAATTATATAAATTTACATAAATTTATATAAAACAAAAACAAAAAAAGGATCAATTTGATTTCATATAACAAATCATCATTAGACCAGACAATAAAAGTACAACCCATTAATTTTTTTTTTATACCCTTATTATAAAGGTATTCATTTAAAAATATAATACGACAAAAAATATGCAAGATATACTTAATAAATATTTTGGATAAATAGAAAATTAACTTATACTCACCACAAATTTTAGAAAATCCGAATAAAAGATTTTATATAAAAATCAATTTCAACATATTAAAAAAAAAAAGTCATTTATTTTATAGCATAAAAACACTTATGAATACGTTTACCTAAGTAAAATAAAATCTAAATATACAGTCAACAAGTGCACAACATAATGCAAGAGTTTAGACAACATGATTGAAGGAAGACAATAACATTCCTCCATGGCTAATTTCAAGGTTTTAATGTTTTCATACTCTTGAAATCAAAAAGAGTAAAAATTTCCTTAGAAAATGTTACTCTAAACATTATTCTTAAGTATGACCTATAATGTCTGAAAAGCACCCACAAGCCATGCACATTAGGTAGTGGAAAATAAAGAAAAGAAAAGTAGTCTCCATGGCTTGTTCTTGATGTAGTGAATTGACCCTTCAACATGATTTAACATACGAAAACCTTTTTTTTTTTTTTTCTAACCCTTTCTTTGTGTGAGTGTGCACGAAGAAAAAAGGGTTAACAAAATACTAATAACCAAACAATACTTTTTTGTCTCACTAATCACAAACACAAGTTGGTTATACATCGTTTCACATTATCAAATCAAGTTGAAGAACAGCCACATTGGATTCTCCTTTTATTCCGTTTTCTATGCCTTCCACGGCTCAATCTGCACAAATCAATTTCCATTTGCTTTTCAAAGTAATAGTTTTTTATTCAGTCAACATTTTAACGTTTTTCAGACTTAGGGTCAATTAAACCTATCTCATGTACACGATTGCGTGCTAGTGCATATGGACTTATATTACTTATATAGTGAAACATATCTTTTTTATAAAGAAATTCTTTTTGTGCCTACAAAAATATAATTCAATCTTGTCAAAGATTTTATAAAATAAGACCATTATGTTATATAAGAACATATAAATCTTACTTTTTCAAGCTAATTTTGTAAGATAAAGTTAATTTTTTAAACTTTAGTGCAAAAATAGACTTTGAAGTTTGTTACATACTTAAATTTTTCATGTGCTTAATTTTCCAACAAACTTAAATTGATGTTTTAAGTCTTTTAATTCTCCAATCAACTTAAATTTATCTTTTAATTTTTCTGGCAACACATCACAAGTTTCAACACTCACGAATACCTCAACAGAATATTATGTTAGTTGTATTGGAGTAATTTGATTCTCTGTTAATTTTCTTTTGTTTGAGATTGTTTGAGCATGAGAGGATAATATTATGTCTTGGATTGCCCAGTTGTCTGGTTATGTTCTCTTCATATGAAATCCAACGACAAACTAAAGAACTTACTTCAAGGGTAATGATACAACTTTCATATCATCCAATAAGTACATAACAATTATTACCGATGTATCTTTAATTTAACCATAGTTGTGGGTGGCACAAACCTTTTATGTCAAAGGAATATACAAAAGCAAGTTAAAATTATATATCCTAAGGTGAGATTTCATTTAATTCTTAAATTAATTATTTTGGTGTACAAGTTGTATGATGTAAATTTTTCTTTCTTTTATTATAATGCAATAGGCAAGTTAGTTCATGGGAATGTGGCTACTACGTGATATATTGGATAAAAGCTATCATTCGGGCAAGAATTTATGATAATTGAATAATGTTAAGCGCTTATAACTAGTGCATGAGTTATACGATTTAAGGTACTCCATTACATAATAACATTGTCTGTTTTAGGTGTTCGATTTGTCACTTATATCAATGAAGGACATGGTCGAAATAACACATCAACGGACAAGTTATCTACTCCTACGTGGAGATTAGGTTTTGTTTAGATCTTGTTTTAAGGTTTAGACTACCAATTTTAACTTAGACATCTTAATGTTTATTTTGATTTTGGAATTGTTTATTATGTGTTGGAAATGAATCATTTCAATTATATATGGTATGTTATGGGAAATTTTTTGTATTACATGTTTTAGTTTAGTGCTAAAACAAAATTAATATAAAAAAAACACAATAAATTTAAGTTTGTTACGATCACGACTAACTAAAATTCTTTTGTTTTTTCACGTAGAATGTATCCATAATTAAGTCTATTGTCATCAAGTTTAAAATTTACGTATGACTTTTTGCTATCACCCTTAAAATTTAAGTCTGTCAAATTTAAATCTATTTCAAAAATACTTAAAAAGTCAAAAATAACATGCTTAAAAAGTTATTTTTTCACTGGTGTAAAGCCTTATATATAACCATATATGTATAAGTGAAGATATATGCATAATAGATAAATTTTAATGCCAATTATATTACTAAAATTGTGTTCGATTATTTTGAAAATTGTGGAGTTTAGAGGGAGATGAAATACTGAATGAGTAGTCACTTACGTTCTCCTATAATTGAATAAATGGATGCGACAAGCTAATTAATGAACAAAGTCTCACGAGGATAAATTAAAACAATGATTGAAATCACAATCTTTTCTGCTTTGTGGAATTTTTAAGTAACTAGGAATATTTCAAAATCGTATCGTATATAAAGATTTAAAGATGAGTAATTTATTAAAAATGATTTTTAAATGAAATTTGAAAACGACATGTCTTGTTTTTAAAATCAGAAATCGCTTGAAGAATGAGGAAAATCTAACAATAATACAATAAAATATTAAAAAAACAGAACTAAGTAAATTATTTGAAAGCAATTATGAGCAATCAAACTAGGTAAGGTTTTCTACTTAAAAGTGCATTTGTCTGTAATTCTTTTAAATAAAATGTAATTTTTTTAAGTAAAAGAAGTTAAAAAGAATCATAGGTGATTTTTTAAGAAGCTAACATGAAAACTTATATAAATATTATAAATATTTAATTATTCTTTTAGTCCTTGTTGTTGTCTAAAAGTGTTATATTAGTTCTTCAGTTTTCTTAAGTTTCAATTTGGTCTCGATTTTTAAAAAATTGATATAATTTAGTCCTTTTCGTTAAATTTATTGAAACAGATCAAAGATTTTTCATCAAAATTGAAGTTGTTAATAAGAATGATTTACTTTATTGATGTAATTAACATAATCATTATATCATTTTTGATAAAAAAAAAATCATTGATTCGCTTCAAAAAATTTAACAAGAAGGACCAAATTGCATTAATATTTTAAAGACCGAAATCAAATTGAAGCTTACGAAAATTGGAGAATCAATTTGACACTTTTGGATAAAAGCAGAAACCAAAGTAGTTAAACCTATTATAAAAGAGTTGTCACATAAGTACTTGCTTAACAATTAACTTTTGATTAGTGAAATAAAATTAAAATTATTTAATATTTTTTTAAAAAACTAAGTAATTCCATATATATATATATATATATATATATATATATATATATATATATATATATATATATATATATATATAAAAAAAAAGATATATTTTACTATATATAAAGAAAAATGAATAAAATAATTAAATTTTACATAAAATAATTACATGGGAACATGCTCTTACAAAAGTAATACATTTTGATCATAAAATTATAATAAAATCAAAATTAAATTTTTAAATTGCTTAAATCTCTCTTTCTTGTTTTCATTATTATGATTTCTTTTAGCTTAATTCATCTATCCTTGTAACATTTTTTTAATGCCTATTAATTTGTTAGAGTGGAATAACTTCTATGATTTCTCATGTAGTAGCGCTATTTTTTGAATTGTTTTAAAGTGTTTTACTTTTATTTATTTACTTATTAAATATTTAAATTCCTTTAATTAGCATTAGAATATCAACGAAATTTGGTTCTAACTTCAAATCTCGTATAAGATGATAAATAAAAGTAAAGTATTTTTTGAAAGAGGCATTTGCATATTTAATTAATATTTAATGATGTCTGCCTCAAAAAAGACACATGTGAACATAAAGAAAAAACGTAGGTAATGACAAAAATATCAACATTACACTCGGTAAACATTATCCTAGCAATTCAACTAATTTTGAGAAAAAATGTAAGACATTGTTTCAACTGTATATATTTATATTTTATTGTAATACAATTTAATCGATTGAATCAATGCTTTCTTTACATGATTTTTAATTTGGTTAAATATGTTTTTAATTTTTTAACTTTGACATAAAATCAGAAATTGTTCTTGTTTAAAATTTTGATATATTTTTTTTAAACTTTAAAAATAAATGAATATAGTTCTTTAATCAAACTAAGTTAAATTTTATTGATGTATTACATGCTATAATTTGAGTTGTTTACACTATTTAATATATTTTGATTTTAATATATGCTGAAAAAATATATTTGACACGTTAAAAAAATTTAATGTAATTGAATTAAAATGATTATATTAATTAATTTTTAGAATTTAGGATAAAAAAATAAATTCTAATTTCAGATCAAATTTATGAGCTAAAAATATATTTTATTCTTTTCACGTTATATTGAATAACACTAACATGGTAGACAAATATTTACTAATTATAAGTTATTTGCATCTTACTAAACTTGAGCCATTAGATAACATGAACTTTGCATAATATATTAGTAACAGTGACAATGCAGAAGGGAATCCTAGGGTTTGAGAAAAAGAAAGAAAAGGTTGATCTAACTATTTAGTTTAACTTTGCATTAATTTTGAAAACCTAGTTTTGGGAATAAATTGAAAGAAAGAAAAACAAACAAACAAACCCTTATTTACTTCACATAATCCAAAAACGCGTTGCCATGAATCGGAACATTGCTTGGTGACATGACAAATCTAATGATGATTATGACATTAACATTGGAACATAATAAAGTAATTTTGGTAATTAAGCAATCTTAGTTTGTGAGTGTTTCTGTTTTGCAAGTTGGTCCTTGGACTCAAAAGATGTGATTAAACAAACAAACTACTTAATCAAAGTTTTGTTTGGTAAAAAGTTACATTGAGCAACCTCCACTGTAAAAGAGCTTGTCATTTAATGAATATAATACTATAATATATAGTTGCATCATTGTACAAAATCTTCATTCACTCCACTTTAAACCTAAATCAAAGTGCAAGTGGCCATTTTTTTTTTTATTCTTGGATGTAAAAGTATGAACAATCAAAGCCTTCACTTAGTTTTTTTTTTTTTTTTTTCCCTCATTCCAAGGTGTCTGTCTGTGACATATTATTAATACACACGGCACTACTATTAATCATAATCATAAACTATAGTATATAACAGTATTATATATATATATATAAAGAAAATAATGGTACACCAAATGTCAAATGACCCTTTTCAGATATCAATAAATAAATAATAATATTAATAATGGATATAATTAAATTTTGAAAGACTTGTATTACATTTTGAACCGATTTAAAAACAGCTTACCTTTTAATTTTATTTTTCGAAAATCAAGATAAACTTTTACATCTATACATTTTTTTAAATGAAATGTACATTATATTCCAATTCATAAATAAAAGTGATTTATGATGATAATCCATTATTTGTGTGACGGACTAATATTTAGAAGTAACTAAACTCTTTGTTATGAGTTTTACATGATTATTATGATAAATGTGTAACTAAATGACATTTATTAAAATGTACGAAATAGAAAAAGATTGAAATTTAAGTACCCTTTTTAGCATATCTCATAGATGCGAAGGTTATTAGTGTTAAATAAATATCATTTTTAAATTTTGTATTGGAACTTGTGAGTTGATGGTTTTTAAATTTTCTAAATGTTTTAGGAAAAGAAAATCTGGAATGATATGATATACTGTTGTGTGCTAGCGTTTATGTTGGTTTTTGAGTGATATTTACGGTTTAAGCAATAATTTAACATTGTAGTTATTTATGTCTAGATATAGAAAACTTATATTTATTTATGTGTTGAAATTATATATTTTATCAATCATATTATGCTCTTAAATATTTAAAGCAGTTATCACATTTAATAATTATTAATTACTTTAAATCAAAATAGTATAGGTTGCAAAAATGGTTGACATAATAACCTCTGTTTTAATTTGTTTGTCGTTGGTCAACATAACCTGTTTTAATTTGTTTGTCATTGGTCAATAGAAATGAGGTCCACTGGATTGAGAATTCTGATGCACTGACTAGTTTTTGCATAAAATAGGAAATAATACAAGAATTGAGAATTGAATTTTGTTTATAAAGTTTTGCAGTTTTTCATTTGTATTGTTCATATGTATATTATCAAATGATAAGTAGATGAGTCTAAGATGATAAATAAAGTATTTTTATAAATTTAGTTTTAATTTTTTTCCTTTTTTTGTAGATTAACAAATATATATATATATATAAAAAAATATCAGAAATTATTTAATATTTTTATACTGGTTCATAACATCTAGTTTTTTACTAGTCAATCTCACTAGACTAATATTGTCAAGTATAATTAAACATTTTTTATGCTTCGAATTATTTTATTTAAGTCCATTCAAGTATTCTTTCAAATTGAGTATTCTTTTAAATTCCCTCCACACTTGATCAACTCGGTTCAAGTTATCTTTTCCACAAAAATAATTTTGGTTTATCTAAGTATTCTTTTAACAAGTCATTTTTAACCGAAGACAAATACAATATTTGAATGATAAAAAAAAATTATAGTTTTTGCTCGCTAGAGAGGGTAGTCTCTTTTTAGGTATACAAAAGTTAGACTTCTTTATTAGTTTACTAAGATGACACAAACATTCTTCTTACAAAAACTTTTAGGACAAGGAAAATTTTCGTTAGAGTTTTGGTACTTGCAAAATGATAACCTTCTCCTTGATTTCTTCTTCAAAAAATTTCTTCATATGGACTAATGAAGAAGTGACAGTTGTAAACTTTTTCTTTCTATTGAGTAACTTTGAATTCACTTGAATATCTTCTTATTTTTTCTGCTATCGTTTACCGAGTTTTTGAGTTGAGAAACACTGAATATATGTTCCATGTAGCATTAATTGCTCATTTCCTCTTTACACAACTTCTTTGATAGTTGAGAGTATTGTCTGCCTAGGATACATAACCGTTTCCTTCTAAGAGTGACAAAAGTGCACACCGTATTGGGCATATAGCTTAACTAGAGTTGGCATACACATGTGTTAGAAAATAATTGTGGATATTTCAACTTTAACTCGAATACCAAGAGATATTTGAAAGAAGCTTGAACTTGGTGTGATTATCTTAACAGGAGATGGTGAAGGCATTCCTTACATCCCAAACTTAAGCTTTAGGAATATTCTTTGAGTTCGTGATAGCTTAAAGTCTTCTATTGTACTTATTGCTTGATTGATCAACATTTACATATCAACTCCATTGGAACTTGGCATTGTGTTCGATCATTTGTTAGATGAAACACAAGCACTCATGATCTGATCAACATATATTCATGTTTTACGCTTCATGCTTTGTTGTGTTTAAACACTACAAGAAAATTTTTAAATAACAACCAATTTTAGTGACAAAAAATATGTTTAGAATCCAATTACTAATTAAAGGCCAATTCCTTTGATAGCCAAAACCTTGGTAGCAAATATTAGTAACCAATTTAAAGATCAATTCATAATAGAAATTATTTTAGTTACCAATTTAAAGACCAATTATAACTTTTCAAAACTATTTTAGTTACAAAAAAATTTTAATTTATAAATTGGTATCTAAATTGGTCAGTATATTGACTTATTTTTTTGGTCAGTAAACTTTTTCATAAGGATTTTCTTGTAATGAAACACACAATCAAAACAACATGTTGAAATTCCACTCGGACATTGTTTTTTCTAATAGTAATTTTTAAATTTTAAATATGTATTGATAAGTGTCTAGATTAGTTAATTTGACATATGCTTTTGACATATAATACACATGAAATTTATACATTCTTTAGTAAATTATATCCCTTAAGCTTAGAAACACAAAAATGTGGTCAAGAGAATTAATTACTTGTGAATGTTAATGATGTTTTTTTATGAAAATGAATTACTTTTGCAAAAGATAAAAGGACTAGTGTAGTTGAGTATCGGGATCGGTGTTGAGTGTTAGAAGGTGGAACACCAAGATGAGGAGTTGAGTCTAGAGAAAACCCTTTGTGAGGCTCGACGGAGATGTTCTTAGTGTAAATCTTATGTGTAGATGTTGTTAGAAGTACATTGTAATATTCTATTAGTAGTTGAACTCCCTCGTGTCCAGATTTGATGTAATCAATTTTGACTATATTCACTTTTACTTCTTGGATATTTATCTTTGTTTTCATTTGATTGTTTGTGGTTTGATTTATGCTTAATGATAACTTGATCACTCAGTTATTTAACTGGTTTAGATTGAGTTGAAAAATTAGTCTCAAACTCTGGTCCAATCAATTCATCAAACATGTACTAGTGCTTTTGTGGTACCTAGAGGGGATGCTGGATGAAAGAGTCTTGCACATTAAATCAATGATTCATTCCACCAGAAGTTGAGGAATCACATTGTGTTTGAAGTCCTTAGGTTCTAGTGATTCAGGGATGAACCTAGATTTATAGAGAAAGAGTACTCTCAGGACATTGAATGATTTGCATAATAAGTAATCAAGATGGTAGTGATGTAGTAGAAGAAGATGAGATGAAATCAAGTCATAGTCCCTACTCCACTCAACCAAATTACTACTATCTATTTTTACATGAACTCTATTCAAATAAAAAAACTCAAAAACTAACTCTCAATATATTTGTTAAATCCTTGTAGATATGGCACTTGTTAATATTACTATGCACCAATGCACTTATTGAAAAATGGTTGTTAAAAATTAACAAGTAACTTTAACTTGAGCTTTAAAACTCATATTTCTAACTTTAATTAAAAATATACTTGTTTTAAATTCATAAAAAAGTCATTAAAATTCTCTAAATGTTCCCACTAGTATTTTTTTTTTTATGTTATTGGTATTTAATAACTCTTTTTCTTATAAACAGATGATGTAATTGATCGAACAATACCTTCAATTATTTATTTATGTCTTGAACAAATGGTGAAATAATTATTCTAACTGATGATATAAGATTATGACATAATGCTAACATATAACATTTAAAAAATACATTAACATATATAAAATAAATGTGATTTATCTATTCTTTGTGCACATGCATGCATGTTTTTGAGAAAATAGTTTTGCATGGGGATGCAGAAGTGGATGAAGAAAAGAATAGAAGATGTGAGTGTATACGATGATGCATATGCATGGCCAACAAAAAAGGGACCACAGCAGTGTGAAGAAAAGAAAGTGGTAGCACAAAGAAAAGTGGAAGAACACCAATATCTATAATCACTGCAAAATTTCCTTCACAGTTATATATGTTCCATATTTCATATGAAAAAGATTTCAATATTCAAAGTTATAGCTATATATGTAGATGCTTTAGCCACTCAGTCTCATCTCACCATCATCATCATCATCATCTCTGTGTAGTGTATCAGTTCTTTGACACATGGCTGACCTTTAAAACTCACTTTATAATGAAAAGCTTTTCTTTGGCACTGCTCTTCCTACTTAGTTAGCTTCATATCATCACCTTTTATTCCACCAAGGGATATGATATACTATTTTACTCATTTTCTTCTAGGATTTGGAAATCATTGCCCCACATTATTATAATTTTCGATAACTATTTTAATTCAATTAATTTCAGATAATTTAATAAGTTTCTATTGTTAGAACTTCTTTCACAGTTTTTTTTTTAGTACATAAGAAAAAATATGAATTTAAATTGTTTTTTTTACTCCTAAGTAATTTGAAATTATTTGATGAATTTAAAAGGAACAAGGGTTTGTTTTAAGAATCTCATTTTTCATTTCCACAAATGGCATCAATATTTTAACATCAAATTTGTTAACATAATTAGAAATCAATCATCACATATGAGATATTATCTGTTTTGGAGTTTTTAATTTCTTCGACATGTTATCTCTAAAAGACATATCAAATGGTTTAAATATATATTTAAATTGCTTTTAATCTCAACTCATAAATGATGTGTGACTATCACATATACAAAATAAACAACCAACCAAAAATAAAGAAATAAAATGTTAAAGATAATGATAAAGTTAAATAAGTATTTAGTTCCACAATAAATACTACTTATGCCAAGAAAAACCAAATTTATTGACAGACACAATCTGTCCGCGACAAGAAAAAATTGTTGGTAAAGTAAAACTATGATGACTTATCGATTGTCCAAGTTCTGTCGATAAAATGTTCGTCAATAAATTTTACCAACGAATAAAAAAAATGTTTGTAATAATCGATGACTGAAAATCCATCATTAAATATTTTTTTTCTATAATTATCGATGATTTTTTTTGTTGGTAAAATTTATTGATAAATATCACATCTATCATCGTCATTGTTGTCGCCACCACCTTTGCCTCCTTCTCCTCTTCTTTCTCCTCTTTCTCATCCTCTATGCTTTCCTTTTCCTCTTTCTTCTCTTTTTCCTCCTCCTCTTCTACCATTACTACTATTGTCATTGATGTCGTTGTCACCGCCATAACTAATGAGACCACATATTTCTCCTCCCCCTTAGTCTTTCTTCTCTTTCTCTTCTCACTTATCTCTCCATTTAATTCATAATGAATATTTTGTCAAATTTCACACCTATTTTATTAAAGGTTTACAAATGGAATTACTAAAGGATTTACCAACGCATTTTCAAAAATATAATTACCAATAAATTTAAAAAAAAAAAGAATGGGTTTAAAAAAATTCATTTTCAACATATTTACCAACAAATTTTATCATAACATTGTTAAAATTATAAAATGGAAACTTTAACATTTATTTTACTAACAAGATTTACCGACAAATATTTAATAAAAAACTTGAATTATTAATAGATTTTATGAAAGATCTATTATCGATGAATATTTTTGTTGGTATTTAAAATCCTAAAAATCATCAGTAAAATTTGTCAATAAATTTTGTTTTGTTGATGATTTTTTTTTCCATCAGTAAATACAATTTTTTTATTAAAAGCTAATTTAATTAGTTTGACCACATATATTACGGTGTTAAAAAAAGTGTATAATAATATTATTATTTCTAAATCTTAGAGTGAGGCTAGATACACAATACTTCCATATCAATTAAATAACTTAGTGCAATTTACCTTCTGTGAATTAAACCAAGCAGATTCATTTTAACAAAGTCGTGTTATTAGAAAACCATCATGTAAGTTGACACTCATTTTTGCTTCAGAACTTTCAAAGAAGCTACTGAATTCCATAATCCCATTTTTCTTTTTTTTTCAGCCTTAACTATAATTTCTAATTAAAGCTTAAATATCTTTGCATTCATTTCGAGTTTCTTTTTTTTTTAATACATAGATAAGGGTTTCTTGTAGCTACTTCTTAAAATAATATTAAAAAAAAATGCTATTTGATTAACATAGAAAAATTCTAATGGTTCCTGTGTTCTTTTACCATATCAAGACGTTTTAATATTTTTTTTTTATTTCTATTTCATCCATAATAAAATGGATTATCTGGCTATTAAAATAATTTAACTGTTAAAAAATATCATAATATATATATATATATATATATATATATATATATATATATATGCAAATAATAATTAAATAGTGATAATGTTATATACATCTATATCAAGAGATGTTTCAGAGATTAAACTTGTGTAACAAATTTCTATCCCCAAAAATTTAAATACTCCAGCAGCAAGATTCTATTTGAATTTTGGAATATGACATTGAATATTTATGTGTGAGGTGAATGATGAAGATCATTGAAAGTGAGATTCAACTTTGTTATATTGGTCCAATTTGTATTCTTTGAATTAAAAGGAACTGAAAAACAAAATATTCAAACTTTTAAATAGGAATTTATTCTTCAGCCACTTTTTCTTTTTTTTCAACTAATCGAATTCATAGATTCAAATGTAATATTCAATTTTGGCTTGTCTTTCGGGAAAAAGACAAAAGCGCGTATTTTTATACATAACATCGGCTACGAATATTGAAAAAACAAATGCTACGACAAATGCATGCCATCACAAAAAGATATTCTTTTTTTGTTTAATTAGAATTCTTTTTCTTATAATTTCATACGATAAAATTAATTCTGATAACTTTAAAATTAATTTTACATTAAAAAATCGAATAATTTGAAGAAATTTATAGTTTTTATTTTACATTTTAACCTCAGATATAAATTGTTTTAAGTCTAGCCTTTCCTGAGATTTTCCTTTATTTATTTATATACACAGACATTATTATAATTTGGTACATCACTTACTAGATAGGTCCTAATTTTAAGGATTTAGTTTTAGAAATATTGACTTTAAATAAAAAAGCTATAATAAGTTGTCTCAAACTATTATTTTAATCCATGCGAATAATTTCGATGATAGAGTTACAATATATACAATATTAAATTTCGGTGATGATGAGAAGTTTGAGAAAAGTTTATTGCGTTGTCATCAAACATATGTTAGGTCCAAAAATATAAATTAACATATATGTTGAAGTCATATATGAATATACCTTGAACTTATCTTCATTTATGCGACCAAGATTTGTATACCTAAGATTCTAAAATGAATTAGAGGTCAGACTCTAGTAAAGAATGTTTAATACAAGCTTTCAAGAAGGAATTGGTTAATGGTAAACTTATAATATATATATATATATATATATATATATATATATATATATATATATATATATATATATAAGTTTGTAAGCTTTTTTATAAATTTTTTGTAGTGATTTACTAAAATTGTTTTATTATAATATTTTTTTAATGTCAGATAGTTTAATATAAAGGAAATAGTGTTTAATTTATATAAAAATATAAATTATTTGTACTTTAAAGATTTTTTTTTGGAAAATAAATTTTATTTTATATTAAATTATTTTTGTCTACATTTTAAAGGCAAATATAAAAGGAGCATATATTGCTGAAAATACTGATTTCATACAAAATTTTATTGTTAACAATTTTTATTTTGAAACATCTCTTAATTAAAAAAAGAAGGATGATATTTCAAATACTGAAATAGATTTTAAAGTAAATTAACATATAAAAGAAATAAGATAAGAGACTGCAATAATTTTATAAGAGAGAATTAGAAAAATAAATAAATAAACCCACATGCACTTTTTGTGCAAATGGGTGAAAGATATATGGATTTTTTGTTTTTACTATTTTTTTCTAGGTCCTCAGTAAAAACACTCTGGCTAAAAATAATTAATATCTTTTAAATTTTATAAAAGTGTATGATTATTTATAATATTAAAGGAATTTTGACTTAATTATTATAAATGTAATTTTATTTTATTTAAAGACAAAAATATCATAAATAATATATAACTCTAATTAATAAGTATTTGATGCACACATTTATTAAAAATTAAAAAATAATTAAATAATTAAATAACTATATTTTAATATTGTTAAAAATTAAAATATAATCAAATGTAAAAGAATTAATTTGAAAGAATGACAAAATATATTATTGAAAAAGGGAAAAAATTTTCACATAGGCGATATTTTCATGTTGAAATAATTTGAAAAAAGACTATAAATTTCATTTCTTTTTTCAAGAATGAAATACTTTCAAATGTTTCAAGCTTCCACTAAAAAATGACTCTTTAAGTGTCATGGAGAGATTTTTTGCTTGCATTCTGGTAGAGATCATAGAAATTCTAAAATGTTTAATTTAAGTAAGATATATTGTTTAGAAATTTTAAATGACATTTTTTTCTTTATAAAATTTGTTATAAAATTTGTTATTATTTAAAATAATAAAATTAATTATTTTAGTTTTTAATGTAAAAATATAACATCAAATATCATTAAATATATCGGTGTTTCTGAGGATACCGCGGTGAGCATTTTCTTTTAATTGATTATGTAGTTCATTTTCAAATAATAATAAAAATAAATAATAATAAAAATAATATTATCAATATAAATAAAAATATATTAGTAATCATAAAATTTTAAAATTAAATAATCTCGATAAAATATTTTTATTTTTAGTTTTTACTTCTATTAAATTAAATAAATCTCTAAATTTATTCTATTTCATATATGTTTCTTCTCAGTCTAATTATCTCTATTCTGACTTTTTTTTTCTATTTCAATTATCTTCATTCCCTTTACTTCTTTTCTACTACATAAATCATTAAAAAAATATTTTTTTTCCTCAAAGAATGTTACTGTGTTAATATTTACAATGGTAACTTAAATACTTATTGTTATATTCTTAAAAGACATATTATTTATTAACTATGTTTCTCTAAGTTAATATTTTCTATACATATGTATATCTTCAGTTAAGTAAATAAACAGAATATACTATTATCAATATGTAGAGAGGAATAGTGTACATCCGTGTGTAGAGTATAATTGCTCTCAAAGTTATTACTGAGAACTATGATGAAGCAGAAAAAGTCTAAAAGTATGAAAAAAAAAATGATGAGAAATTTCTTGAGATTCTCTAACATGACAATGACACACCCGCACGAGAGTCTTTCATTGGATTCTCTTCTAAATGCTGGCATATCCACAGACACACAAAACCACACATCTTAATAAAAATCATTTCATTTCCACCTTCTCAGTCACCATTTAGCCACTCCTCTGTAAGAAAACCACATCATTTGTTAATACAAAACCTGCATTATTAACTATTATTAACTATCATAATACATATTAAGACAAGTATTTGTCAAGTATAATCCTGATTAAAATATCTGCGTATATTACTGTGTCACGTGAGATGTTGATTTTTTCATGAATAAACAATGAAACTGTACACCAAATACGTCCACCTCGAGCCTTCATGAACTTCCAACTTGGACAGAAAGGGCTAAAACTGTCATGACAGAACCTATGCAGCCTATGTCTTCACTGCTTCCACTTAAAAATTGTCTCGAGGCAAAATTGCAAAATGATTTTAAAAGATTTGTGTTTTGTAGTCATGTAGAATCCCTATGACTTCATGTGATCCAAATAAGGAGTAACAATGTAACATAGTTATTTTTTAAGAAAACAAAACAACATAGTTAGAAAAGGGTCGTCTGTGAAAAATGAGTTTTGTTTGTGAGGAAGAGATGGTGACACAGACAGTATCATTAATTTCATGTATCATGTGGTGGACCCTTGGTTTGACTATGGTATACACTATTTTAGCCTAATTTAATCAAATGTTGAAGACAAACTATAGTGCTACTGTATAATGATTAGTGGGGTTTAGTCTTACCAACTACAGATTAAAAATCAAACACTTAATTACAAAGAGTGGCTAATCATGATATCAGGTATTGAAGATGATGTTTGATTTGATTTGAATTTGTTATTATACCAATTTGCGTGTATTCATCTGCAGAGTACAGAGTAGTACTACTACTTCTGAAATTATTTATTTCTGTAATGCAGAAAATGGATTGGTAACAATTTACCTACCTTATTGTCGCCATGAATGTATCATAGAAAACAAAAGGGTACCAAAATTAACTGTGAAAGTAGAAGTATCATTGCCAACAAGTGATGCAGTATGAGAAGCAGAGGGAGAAGAAAACAGAGGGATTTTTCATACAAAAGGAAAGTGTATGACTTTACTTTCTCTAATCGACAGCTGAAGCTTTGTTGAGTTGCAAGCTTGAACACTCACACACCTTAAACCAAACCCATTACATTTGCACTCAGCACACACTTGAAGGTCAGAACATGTCTTCTATAAGAGGGAAAAGAAAAAAAAAATGAAAGTAAGCTAAAAATCTAAATTTAGTTGGGGAACCACCCAAGCTAAATTTAGTGACTGCAAACCCTACAAATTGTTAAAATTAGCAGAAATTGAAGAAAGGGGGAAGTGGTAACTATTTCTAAGATGAACACACGAAAATCTAAAGTTCTCAAAAGCATACCTCTGTCATTTGCTAGAGGTACACACAGGAAGAGAAAATATACTAAAACCACTTCAAAAGTCCATCTTCTAAAGTGTGATGATCTTATTACTATAACACATGTATCTTTCTCAATCATCTATTAACACACAAAATCAAACTGAGACATCTCGAAGTGCCACTAAGAAAAAGTGCTCCAAGTCAGGTGGTACAAAGAATGAAAGTGGAGACCTTCGCAAAGAGCAATTGGAAAGAACCCTTGGCTTCTTTGGTGCTGGAGGGCATGTTGAAATCTCAGGAATCCTAAACTTCTGACCCTTTGGTGTGGAGCATGGACTTAAGGACACATCAATGACCTCAGAAGAACCTTGCATGTCCACTTCCTTTGAGGAGTCTTGTGAGCTTATGGAGGAGCAGCTGGAGGGTAAAACAGTGGGAACAAGTTCAGTCTCTTGCTTTTTGTTGCTCTTTGTGTGCTGCTGCTTCTTCTTCTTTAACTGTACTGTTCTTCTTTGCTGTCTTGTTCTCCTTGTTGTTGTTGTGGTGGTGGTGTTTGTCTTTGAGGCTGTCCTTGTTGATGTTGCTGCAGTTGTTGTCCTTCCAGAAGGTGCCATTTTCTTGAGACAAAGGAGGGAAAAGCTTATTCTGGAGGGGTTTGGTTTAAAAGAAGTGGTAAAGTCTGGTATAAACTGGCATGTACAAAAGCTGGCAACTACAAGATATTGAACCTTTACCAGGGCAGGCACCAGAGCAGGGTCACAAAAACAAACACTTGGAAGGCACAAACTTATCCTACAGGAGAAGAGAAGTTTGAAATGATAATTTTTGACTCAAAAGTTGGGAGGGAGAGTGAGAGAGGATTTGGTTTTGTGGAGAAGTTTGGTAATGATGATTCAAGTGGGAACTATCTCTCCTTCACCCCTTCTGTATATATATAACTGACACCACTATCACACTGAAATAGCCAAACTCAAGAGAGTGGAGCAAGGAATCTTCAAGACAAGGTTTCTTAAAAGGGACATCAAGCACTTTTTAAACACCCATTTTGGCATTCTGAAGAGGTATGCTACAGTTTTTACACAAACCTAAGTTTCCAACCAAATCATAATTACACTCTTGCAGTAATTAATGACATAACTCAAGAAACCCCAAATTACATTAACATAAGAAGACAAAACCTATGAGAATAGAAAAGAAAAGACCTAGCAGCACTTCAGAGGAGATTACAGGCTCAAATTTTAACTCTTTTTGGAGAAGAAAAAAGTGAGGATTTTGATTTTTGATTTTTACATTTGTGACAACCTTATTTGGGTTTGTTTATCTTAAATGTTGGAATTATGACGGGCAGCGGGCAGGGCTGCCCGTAGCAGTCAAAGAGAGTTAGAGAGGGAGAGAGGCACATTCAAATTTTGGGGACCCTATTGAAACTTTATTGATGGACATGTCTTCACTTGAATTTCTGGGATTTCATCAATTACCAAAAGTGTTAAAGGCTTAGTAATTAAACCAAAGAATCTTCTTTTCTTTTCAGTTTTTTGTTTTTGTTTAATCACATAGGATTTTTTAGAACTTAGCTACCATTCAAATGCACTGTGCATGGCTACCTTACATTCAAATTCGGGTACTAGGTAAGTAGGATCTACCCAAATTCATCATCCATCAAATCTTTACCACTTTATTTGTTTATTTAATAATAATAATAATGTCGCCAAAAAAGGAAACCTTTTAACAATAATGTCACTATAGTAGCCACAACTTGAGGCTATTTCATGTGTAACTCTCTGCATTTTTTCTTGGTATATTCCCTCCATTCAAAGCACGAAAAATTCCTCTTTAATTGCGTAAATTGTAATAATATTTTTTACATATTTGAACTAATGGGTTTGATGATGATCATTAATTAGTAAGCATAGCTTCTAATTTCTTGAAGTTGTAGTTTATTGATCTTAGTACATTGTGGTTCGTAGATGGAGGAGAAGGTGCCCGTTGCCCGAGGAACAACAGTTAATAGTTAAGATTCTCATATGGTGTGATTCAGACATTAAAATATTTATGTTATTATTTCTAAGCATGCACCCACTAATTGATGTGTTTGTTTGGTAACATTAATTTAATTTAGGGGTTGAAATATAGGAGGGGCACAGAGGGTTGTCTTCTAGTCCTATTGTTTTGTCTTTTAGCCCTAAATTATAGGTTCACCTTATCAGAATCAGACTCCTAAATTGTTTTTCTATTGTTCTTCGTCATAGGATCCTAGGAGGGGTGTGCTAATTGCTAAAACTCTATTATTATTATTCCATTCATTTTTTTTTCTATTTTTTTTTTCACCCATGTATTGCAATGAACATATTCCATTACACGTTTTACCACCAGAGAACTTTTCGATGTTGGAATTGATTGCATTAGTATTTGGATAAACACAGGTGAAAAGAAGAGATTATTAGGAACACAAGAATTTTTGAGGTTGCTAGAATTTTTTAGGTTTCTAGGTAGGTTAAGGTCACGAGCCACCATGTTTTTGATTCAAAGTGTTTTTGTGTAAAAAAAAAGGGAGTTGAAGAAGATAAGGATGTAATAAAAAAGGTTTATGAGTGAGTATGGAGTTAATAATTGGTAGCATAGTATGCACAGAGTTCTAGAAAATTTTACACGAGTGGGAGGATAATAAATCAGTACAAAACTTATCTACTTCGTACTTTAATTACTTACTTAACTAGAAGCAGTTGTTGTAGATATAGATTAGTTAAAATAGGATTAAATTAGTAAACTCAAAAGATTTCCAGAATGATTAAACAAGAAAAATAAATTGTGGTATAAAAAAAATCATGTATTACATTTGTCGATAAATAATAATTTTTAATGGACAAAATTTCATTAGTAATTATTTGTTTGTAAAATTTATCGACAGATTATGTTTTTTAATGAAAAAATTTTAAAATTAATTTCATTTTACAAATAATATTATAAACTAAGTTTTTTTATCTATTTATATATTACAAAATTGTCTTATCTCTTATTAATATAATGAAAAAATTTAATAAAATTGATAATTTTTTATCTCAAACATTTATGTTTTGTTAGTTTTAACATATTTATAATAAAAAGCTAGATGAATATTATAGATTTATAGTAAGATTTATTTTAATTAATAACAAAAATAAAATTGATTTTTCTTGTGATTGTGAAGACAATTAATGGAATAATTCATGTGAATTAAATTATGAAAAATTTTATTTATTTTCGTTGATCATTTGATAGGAAAGATATAATTTTGAATGTTCATTTTTTAGGTAAGTAAAATGAAAAAATAGTTAGCACAAAATTTCCGCTTTTTTTTTACATTTACTTGAAAAGATCATGTATGTTATACATGTAACAATATTTGATTATACTAATAACATAATTTATGATGTTATATCATATAATATAAAATTATTATATAACAAATATTGAAATTACGATATTAATAATATTAATAATAATAATAATATTTAATATTTAAATAAATTCAAATTTGATATTTAATTAAACTTAATTTATAATTATAAGAACAAATTGATTATTTCTATCACTTTATAGTTTTTTTAATTTACCATGTTAATCGAGTCATTTATAAACTTTTTTTTCACTCTCTTTTTTCTTTAATCCAAACAATACAAATTCTCACTCTATTTTCTTTCTCTCATTTTCTTTTGTATAATGAGTAAATTATTTTTTATAAGAAAGATGATATAATGTTATTAATATATATATATATATATATATATATATCATGGTATATATAGATAATTATTTCTAAAATTAAAAATAATTTTATTAACATCATTCATATTTCAAAATAATATATTTTATTTTTAATTTTATTTAAAAAATATTTATTTACTTATTTCTTAAAACAAGTTAAGATGATTTGTTACCCATCACAATATATTTAAAATTATAAGTTAATTAAAATTGAATAAAATTTATAAATAATATTTAAACCTTTAAACTTTTTTTTAAATAAGTTTGTGGTAGACATTATAAACTTTGACATCTGTTAACATCCAAATTTCATTAATTATTTGTCACATGAAATTCAAACCTTCAATTTTAATATATTATACACTGAATTAATCATTTGGCTAACAAGTGATTGAATATTGGTGATTTTTTTTTCAATAATCTCAATATTTAAAGATTGAAAGGTAAATGACATCATTATCATTATAGGTACATGTTTAATTTTAAAAGTTTCACACATATATCATGAATGTAACAAATGTGTTGATAATCAAACTGATTTAAACAAAAGTTTGTTTGGTGTTATGACTTTTCATCTCATATTATCTATGATTTTTTTAGAAATACATTTGATCTGCTGAGTATCGATTTTCTTAATTATATGAATTTTATTGGTTCGTTAATTGTTTTTATTTTTTATTTTTACTTTTATATCGTTATATTCAGGACATAAATGATTATTAAGAAATGGAGTATCAATCTACTTCGAATGCTATCAGGAGTTGCCATATAAAATAAATATTATTTTACAATAGGATGAAAAATCATATAATTAACAAATATGAGAAAGATTAATATTTCACGGATGAAACAAGAAGAATAATGAAAAAAACAAATAAAAATTTATTGTGAATGATATTATATATATTTAGTAATGTTTTATAGTAATTACCTTGAAAAATTACGATCACATGTAATTAAATGACATATAAAGTTGTTTTTATATCATATATTTAATCGTTAAACTCGATAAATAGTATTTATTTTACCAATATTCGAAAAAAAATCTAAATATATCATTTGTTTTTAGAATAGACAACTTTAATATATATTGTTATTGAAGTTTTTGTAAATCTTTAATTTATGGGTTAATGGTTTTTATGGCTAACGGCTATATTTTTATTACTATTTACTTCTTTGTCTCCCTTTTCTACCTATAAATATCTCCTAGGTGCATGGAGAAAGACACAACAACAACAACAATAAAGACAACAAACACTAGAGTCTTTCTTAAAAGTGTTGTTTTTCTTTTTTTCTCTATATTATTTTTAAGACAGTGGTGTTTATAAGGTTCGGAGATCCTTCACTGCACTCGATCGATCTGACGGGTTGTTGTATCTTGGAAGAGAAACGCATATGATAAGAAACACATATGATTGTGTATTGATATATTTGTTTAGCCCTGTGCAGTAGGAACGTTTTCTCTCTAAGAATAGCGCTATGCATGCCTCAATCCAGTATATTTCTACTCCCCTACCTTTTATCTTATCTTTTATTTAATATTATTATTATAATTGTTGATCTCTCATTAATATTGATTGTTTTATATATTGTCTCAGTATTATTATTGATTTAATAATTATTATTATATCATTTTATATTTTTATTATTATTAATATTATCTGAGTAATTTTTTTCTAACATAAAGCTAGGCAAGTCGTATAAGAAAAGGTAAAAAAACTGTATTTCTTATCCATTTTATTTGAATAATCTTAAAAAAAAATGTGATAAATTATCAAATTACATGTAAACATTTTGTACACATTCACACATAACATAAATATTTAATTTATATTAAAGGTCATAAACATTTTGTACACATCCACACATGTGAATATTTAATTTATTCACACTAGTATAATAAAGGTCATAAATTATATAGTTATTTTATAATTTTAATCTCAGATTATAAGATCATTGTCTATCATACCATAGTTTAAACCATAGTTTAAATCATAATCTATAGACTATCACTCACAATAACTATACTCTATTACCATTTATAGATTACAGTTCAGTCTATTTTATCACTTAAATTATGGTTTTTTCATTAACTATAATCTTTATCACTTACCATCTTATGGTTATTCCAAGAATAATTTATGATTCCTTATAGACTATGACTCTCTCGATAACCATATTCTATTAACCTTTTAAATTTTTATTAATATTTATTTAATTTTAATTATGCTTCTCATTAAGCAACCTATAGAAATAAAACTAAAACTAGTGAGTTTCAAAACTATAAAAAATAAACAGTTACATATGTTAATGACTACAATGATTATTACAATCGTCAATAATATGTATCAAAATAACAAAAATAAATTTACAAAGCAATCATGTCTAATGTGTTGTATAATTCTACAAAATAGGTTCTCTGAGTATTCCTAACGTAATTCATTGATTCAAAATCCAATAATTAAACATAGTTGAAATCTTAAAAATAAATTTCAATCGATATTTAAAATAGACAAAAGTTTCTTTTTAAATGCATTAAAAATAGATGAAAAAAATAATACACATCGGAAAAGAGTGTCGAGAATACGAGTAACACCACTATAAATAGCAACAAAATAACAAGTAACGCTAAAGGGTAACAACAATGTTAATAGTCATTACGTTGCAAATAACTAAAGATAGACAAAAGTTAGTTTAAGGTCAGATTTTTTTTTCATGTATTTTTTTTTCTTTTCTTAACATAAATTTGGTTTGGTCTTCATGTTTTGTATTCTTTATATTTTTAATAAATTTTTATATAATAACAGATAATAAATATGTTTTGAGATATCAATATAATTGAAATTTTAGAGTATATAATAATATTTTAATTGAACTTTATTTAAAAATGAATATTATTAGTGATAAAACCAATAAAAACTTTATACTAATATATGTAATCCTATTTTTCTATTAGTATTTAATAATTGCATATCTAGAACTTGAAGTCCAAATTACTTATTAAATTGAAATAAAGTATTTGAATTTAAACTTTTAATAGCATATGTAAATTGGTAATGTTGATTGAAGAACTAATTTGCACAAAAGCTGACAAGTTATTATGTTTATTTTCATTTCATATAAGTGTGAAATGATATAAAAGAAAAATTTTGAAACAAAATCAACAAAGTTATAAAAAAAAAACAGAAGTTTACTTTTAATATAATAATTTAAAAAATTTAAAGATTAATTTACCGTAAGACAAAAGAAATTACATAAACAAATTAAAGTCATAAAATAAAATTAAAGTTCCTACTACTTATATATTAATATATATATATATATATATATATATATATATGTTTTTAATATATATATAAATAAAAATATTTAATATTAAAAAAAATTATTCAAACAACAAACTAATCAAATTTATACACACTTTATCCATTTAGACTTCCTTCAAATTATATGAAAAATCTATTTAAACTTACAGACTTTAACTCACCCACAGATTTCTTTTAATGCAAATATGCAGTCCACCATGACATTCTAATATCTAATCTCAAAATTCTAAACCTTAAACTTTATACCTAATCCCTAATAATATGTAACTATACCAAAACTCGTATTAATTTTTTTTATATTTTTCAATAGACAAAATCATAGACACATCTCAAACAAATAATCTTTATATATATATTGAGGATTTTTAGTGTTACGATTTTGATGAATGATAAGAAGTATGAGAGACAAATGGGCATGCTCCTTTGGTCCACACATAAATTTTAAATACAAAATATAGAGAGGTTGGTGTCGGTTGTCCCTTCGAGTTGCAAACAATCACATGTCAGAGTTGCAACCTCTGCATCATATGTAAATTGCATCATCATTAAAAATGTCGGCAAAAACACTTAAATCAATTCTTTTCTTAACTCAACTTTTTGTGAAACTTATCAATACAATACAATTTATTTTATTTGAACTGTGCACATAATTGTTAAACCATATTTTTGATAACATACTATCGCGTTAAAATAATAACAAAAGTTTAAGTTTAATCAAGTAAAATATGTACACAATTTAATCTTATTTAGTATCACTGTTTTAAAAATATATGTACATTAATTTAAGTGTAAGTGTATTATATTTATTATGGTTAAATATGTTTTGTTCTCTAAGTAGTTTAAGTGAAATTTGGAATTAGTTCTTTTTTAAAATTTTTGACCAATTTAATCATTCATTTATTAAAATACATGAACTTAGTTATTTTAATCATTTTTTAAAGTTTATTATGATAATATTTAAATTAATTACATCGTTTAACATATTTTCGCTTCAATATTAACTTAAGTATTATCATAAAATATATTTAAAATGTCAAATAAACTTAACAAAATTTGATAAAAATAACTAATTTCACTTATTTTTAGAAATGAATGATTAAATTAATATAAAATTTTAAAAATGTACTAATTCTAAAATTCACAAAAAATTTGAGAAAAAAAATATATTTAAATTGGTATGAAAAATATATGTACATAAATAATCTTTTTCTATATTTTTTTTCAGTATATTTATGAAACCTAAACTAGAAGTATTAGTGCATAAATTGTTTTTGAAATCATTTCATAGACTTTCTTTGGAGTCTATAAGCCGCCCAAAACCTAAATAATATATATATATATATATATATATATATATATATATATATATATATATATATATAATCACTGAGTGTATTTGAAGATGAACAAAAGAAATGAAAAACATTAAAGAAAAGGTTGACAACTATGTAACTATTGTCTTTTCTGGAACCTGACTCAACTTAAAATATTTTACATGTACCTGTTCCACAAAGTTCAGTTCATATATATCTTTTGAAACAAAAAAATATTGGTTGAAATTCCAGATACATCCAAGCACCATTACAATTAAGATATGCATGTTTCAATTGCACTAAGAAAAGTTTTTTTTTTTTTAAGTTTTTCCATAAAGCTGTCAGCGTTTCTAAAATAAACTATTTCAAAAAATCACAGATTGAAAATAGAATATGATAACACAAAAACTTAAAATTGAAAGAAAAAAACAAAGAACATGGTCACTAAACATGTTAGATTATAAAACTCTGTTTGCGTCCTTCACTACTTCTGGAGAATCCGATGAGCATGTTCCTACAATGGTGAAACAGTGACTTGCATAAAGTATTGTTCATAATTCCTCTTAAATAAATTATTTTGAATCTTTCTTATTTCTACCACTAAAGTAATATGTATATCAGATGTAATTACTTTAGCAATATTATACTATGATTGTTTAGGAATTTAAGTGTAAGTTTAAATTTCACATTAGTTAAAAATGAAAAAATTGAATATTATATAAAATAAAGACTCATAAACACATTGTCTTAATATTTTAGGTTGAAAATAGTATTAATGTCTGATATTGTTAGACTCAAATTTAATCAGTGTTATATTTCTTCGATAAAACTTCCTCCTCCATATAAACCTAAGATATGATAAAAAGAAAACTGACATTTTTTATTTATTTATAAATGTAAAGTTTGAATATTGTGTTGGAACAAAAAACAAGGACGGTTTTAAGAATTTAAGGTGGTGATTTATTGTAGGTAGCTTTGCATGCATGCATGCATGCATATGTCTGATGGATTGACAGAATCTGAGTTGATGGAAGGTGAATACTTGCTTTATGGTGATAACCATGCACATCCCTGAAACTCATGTTAAATAGGGAGTAGTGTATGGGTTTTTTTTTTTCTCATATAAGAATTAATCTAAAATGGTATTTGTATTAATTAGTTTTCTTTTAAGAAAATAAACTTATTAAAAGTTATTTATCTTCATTCAATAGGTGATTGTTGAAGCATAGTAATTTTAATTTTATTAATGTTAAAGGTGGTTTTAGAAAAAAAACAAAAATTAATAAATATGTAATGCCAATATGCTATGACTAAATAATTATTTGATCTTAATTATGATTAATTAGTTTATTTGGATCTTAACGTTGAATAAATTACTTCAAAAGTAGTGTTAATTTATATTTTCTAGATACTAAATATGGTAGTATTTTATTTTTTACCCATTTAATATTATATTAAGTATATATATTTATTTCTATTTCTAAGACTAGAATTAAAAGAATGTACTGATTAATCAAAGTGGTACTAAACTTTTTCCTTTTAAACAACTCTGAATAAAAAAAGGTGAATGAGAAGAGACACTAATGAATTCAGTAGATACTGTACCAATGAAAGGGTTATTTGGAAATTAGAAAATGCATTGTTTATTACAATAAATTGCATAATATTTTTCGAGTTAATTAATTTTAAACTAAAATATTCATGACTAAAAGAACATCAACGGAAACCATCATTCATCTATTCATGGAAAGTAACGTTGAATTTTTGTAGTGCTTTTTTACGCCCAATTCATCATTCATGGGATTGGATTAAGTTTAGTAAATTTTGTTATAAATTTTTAAAAATATTTTCATAAGAAAATAAATAAATTTTCAACCTTTTTTCATAGATTTTGAATATTATTTTTACAATATTGCAACTAAAACTAAATAAAACTTATAGCTGAAAAATTAAATATTAAAACTAAAACATATTAAAAATAGCATATGACTAAATTTTTCAATATGCCTTTTAGAGTATTTTGTTGTGTATTTGTGTATTAGGTTCACTTTAATCACTTATTAATACCAATGTCAAATAAATTTGTTATTGTAGATATCATTTAAATTTATTTCAATTTTATATATTAATCAGATAGAGGTATGGTTAAGTATAAATAATATTTAATTTTTTAAATTGAATATATAGATGATAATAACTATATATCTATCTCACCTCGATATTGGTAACAAAATTTGTCATTGTTCTCATATCCAATTTTAAATTACCAAAATACTCACAATTTATTAATTTAATCTAAAATATTTAGGTACTTTTGATTTTCAATCAATTATTTAATTTGTTCGAAATTTACATAATTCATTTTATATCTTAAAGTTATTTTTTCTTTACAATTTTGATTATACAAATTTTTTATTTTTATGGTTTTGTTCAAATGATATATTACATTTAAAAAACTATATATAAACTTGAATCTCAATAAATTAAAGAGCTCATTAGGCACACACTTCATTATTTATTATTTGTATTATTGTTTATTTTTTTCTCATAAGAATTTTGTACTCCTCATTTCAAATTTCAAATTTCGTGAACCTTTATTTTGGTGAAACCACTTTTATTTTTTCTTAACGGTTTAACTTGTTTGATATATACTTAATTTACCTAGATCTCCAATATATTTCTCCTTCCATGAATGATTATATTTTTTTTCTCTTTATTTATTTCATTAAAACAATTTATTTCATGTTAGGAAATGAAATCCTCCATCTCATCAAATCAAACAGTTTTTAGAACATTTTTATATTTTTATTTGTTTTTATAATAATTTGACCTTTATTCCATTGTCTAGTACTTAAACTTGATATTTAAATATATTTTCTTAACATGTGACATTTTAATATTAAATTTATAAAATATTATGTTAACTTTAATGTGATTTTTATAACTTGGAATTATTGAATTAATAACTGAAATAGTAAAAACATGAATACGAATTATGTGATGTAGAGACGAATATAAAAATTTCATACTCACTCGATAGAAGGACATGATGAATTCCTAGTTTGGAAACTGGACTTCTCCTGTTGTCATTCTCCATGTGATTGATTTGATTCAATCACAAAAGAAAATTTAACCTAATTTACTTAAATTAATTGAATTAGATTATACAGCGAATTTATTAGATCATATAAACAGAAATAGTTGAGTTGAAAAGTAGGACATTGATAGCTAGCCAGATTGTGTTCACACTTGATAGTCCATGCCACCAGACACTTCAGATTGCACAAGGACCACATTTCCATATCCATCCAAAATTTTCCGATTCTTGCATGTCCCTTCTTCCACTACATACAATCAAATTTAATTTCTACACAGAACATTGCTGCATTATCATCATCACTATGTACAGTGAGGAATCTTGAATAACTATTAGAATACTATGTTGTTACTGTTACCAGGGATTCTCAGTAATTTATGCTCATTTTTAACCAACATTAATCACCATGCAATACTATTATAAAACTGTTTCATGCAAATATCTAATTTGTAGATTACTGTGGATATGACTTAAATAATGTTTAGAAGTGTATTCAGAAAAAACAATTTCAATAAACACTTCTAAAAAAGAAGAATGAAAAAACAAAATAATATTCTTCATCTTCTTAATTTTTTTTCTACTAGAGGTATCTATAGAAAAAATTATCTTAACATAATCTTTATAGCATTCTCTTTCAAGATTATTAGCAATCTCAAGAACTGGTTTTGGAAATTAAAATTACTGAGCAAGAGGTGTTTGGCGCGTAAAAGGGTAAGAAAGAGGGAAAACCAGTAAGCATTAAATAGAAAAAGTACAACGTACTGTGACTAGCTTTTTGATTGTTGAGATAGTCAAAGTTGGAAATGAAGAATATGATGGCAAACAATATGACAAAGGTAGTTGCATGCATGCCTAACACATTACAAGAAAGGGACAAAAAATGCTGTTTCTTCAGTCTTAATTTCCAAAAGCATTAAATAAGCTACAGAATTTGCAAGAAAACACTAACCCACCCACTATTTTAGATATTAGGACTGCTAAAAAAAGATATTCGAAATTTAGCAGTAAGGGGATTGATTTCATCCTATGGGGGACCAAGAATAGATAAATCCACAAAATTCAATCTTACCAACTGTCATATTTTCTCATCTGGGTATTGGGAAAAAAGTATATGGATCCTAAAACAAATACAGCAATAAAATATATATCCTTGACCAAAATCTTAATTATAAGATCAAGCTAACAAGTATAACTACAAAAGAGCAAGTAAATGAGAAGGAATCACCGTCCTCTTGAAATTGCTTCTTCCATCTCACTGTGTGACGAAGGAAATAACTCAATGTAGCGACTCCCAAGGGTCATCCTATCCTTTACCATTGCTGCTTTTGAATCTTCAGCACTTGCAAATTCCACATAAGCCTCCCCAGAAGGTCTTCCCTCTGAATTCATTACAATGTGAATAGAATCCTCTGAGAGCCCAAAATCCTTGAAGAAATCCATAATGTCATCCTTACTTGCAGAAAATGGCAATCCCCTTAGTCGCAACACCCCGGTGTGTTCAGCTGAATCTTTTCCTTCATCATATGATTTGGCCCGGGGAGCACTTCGTCGAGGTGAACCACCTCGGGCATCTGAAACCTCGTTTGCAATTGCCTTGTAGTATTCCTGCCTCTTGCTTCTGAAAACTTCAACATATCTTCTGCCCATGTTCTGCCTGTTTCTTTGAAGAGCAAAGTCAACTTGAAGAGGATACCCCAGAACACAGAAACCTTCACCAGTGAACTTGCCTCCTTTGTGAACAAAAAGAACATCAACTATGTCAAGACCATGGAAGAACTCGGCCACATCAGTTTCAGTACAATCAAAAGGAAGGCCTCGCAATCGAACAACGGGAAAAGGTGGAGGAGGAGGAGGTTGGCTGACATATCCATAAGGAGAAGGATTGTACATAAAATTGGAACCGGTGGAACCACCATAGAATGAGGATCCTGGATCAACTGTGCGCTGACGTTTCGCAGCCATTTCACGCCCATCACCACCATCAGCAAATTTACTGCAATTTTCACCCATAAACATAACTAAAATCAAAAAGCCTGTTTTTCAGTCACCACATATGTAAAGTTTCACCTTTCTAATTTCAGTTACATCATTACGGTCTAGCCATTTCATATGAAATTAAACTCAATTCATATTAGTCTCACGACTGAAAACAAATAGTATTTTAGTCTGCTAGTTGTGTAACTGTAAAGATAATCTAATAGCAAAACAAAATTGAAGGTAGACATACATCGCATCAATAACAAGGTCAAAATATTGTGATACGGCTTTGAAAACATAAACACTCAAACTTATCTTTTCATCTACCATCCACACATTTCAAGAATACGAAAACTGAAGTCATGTGACAAGCAATTAAACACTCCAAAATAGTAGCAATGGGGTGATACAAATTAATTAGATTATCCTTCATTCTGCAATTTTATCTAACTATAATGTAAAGGGAGACAATATCCAATTAATCTTAACACAAAAAGGGTAAATACTAATAAAGAAGCCCAAAGACAAAAAATTGTGATCACAAAGGACCAATAAAATCCCATTATCTTCAAATAGAATTATTATTGGAGCTAACAAGACATGTGATTCGTCAATACATCTCATTGAATATCAACAAACCCTTGGAATCTACAAAAGTTCAAGGATTTGGCAATAAAATAGGTTACCACATCTACTACTAAAAAGGTAATATTTAAAAAAGCATCATAATAAATCCACAGGAATAAACATTTATACAATGGCATACTGTTTTTTTCAGTGTAGAATGAAGATTTCAAAAGCATCCTTCAAAAGACAAAAACAAAAACAAAGATACAACATTTCAAAAAGTGAAAATGAAAAAGAAAAATAAAAGAGATTGTGCAAGTCATTTCTCTCAAAAACAAAAATAAATAGCAGAAGGCACTAATAAACTCTCATGAGTCAACTATAACCTTAGAAGTAGTTATCTACTCAAATCTTGTTCTAGTTTTATTCTAATTTATCAATTTTGGCTAAATGCACAAAGAGACCATTCCAAAGTGCTATAGCAGGACAGTAAATAGAAGGATGAAAAGTTGACTAATCAACCAGAACAAAATAAATGCAGGGAAGGCATTGCAGGAAATAGAACAGTGGTGGGAGCTTGTCAGAACTAAGCAGGGGAGTATTGAAATCACCAGAATGTCCTAAAACACTAGATGGGCATGACAAAAAATAGAAGTCTGTGTTTTCTTCATCCCAAACTAACTAAATGGTTGAGATGCCACAATAGGACAGTAATTTGACACCATTTCAAGCTGCAATGACCACTTTGTTAAAATGCAGCACAATGTTTGCAGGGGCACGATAGCACCACAAAAGTAAAGTAATGATTACTATTACTTAACCTTTTGGGACTTGTTGGAAGTCCCACATCGACTAGAGATAAGACAATTTCATAGTATATAAGTGAGGTGCAAACCTCACCTTACAAGCCGGTTTTGTGAGATTGAGTTATGCTTAAATTCCACTTCTAACATAGTATCAGAGTCAAGTTAAAGCCGGTTTTGTGGGGTTAAGTTAGGATTATAACCCACTTCTAACAGGACTGAAAGGATGGGGTAAGGACTGAAAGGATGGGGTAACTTACTAAAGACAATTAGAGCAGTAAGTCAGATAGCTAGAAAGGTAGTTAGATAAATATGGGAGAATACAGACAGAAAAGGCAATCAAAGACAGAAAAATTGTAAGAAGCAGGAAACGCTTGAAGGTGAGTTTTTCTCCTTGTTCTCTTCAATTTCATTAAATAAATATGAATAATTTTTTCTTTCACCCAATTCAAGAGGTTCCTGTAATTGGCCAAACCTGGGGATCCACAAGTCACCATAACGGGGTCCCAAAAGAAAGCCTTGGCCAATTTTTACGTGGGGGACATGCAAATACAACTCTTAGCTTTTGGGGATCAAAAAGAGTTTAGGGCAAATCAATAGCATCAAACAGATGCTGGAAAGTGGATGTAGAAGTAACTAATTGGGAGGATCAGGACCACAAACAACCCCCTCGAGAGGAGGTACATCTTGATGCAGGCAAGAAGTGGGCAAGAAGAAAATCTGGAGAGCCATTCTTTGACTAGAAGGAAGAAGCAACCCACCTTTGTCAGTTAAGATCCTTCAGGGTGATTAACCCAACCCAGATTATTTTCAGTGCAACAGGTCTGTCAGGTTAGTTAAGCCATCAAAAAGGTTCAGATGGATTTTATTACCATGAGGCTAGCACTTTGCACTGCTTACCATTCTTCTGGAAGAAGGCAGCAGAATTGACATTGGAAGGGCTTATTTTGAGCTCATCCAGTATTATGATGGAATTGAGTGTATTGGAAATCTGTATGGAAAACAAATGACTCTAAGGTAAATAGGATCTGTAGAGGTGTACATCAAAGAATCTGATGCCTTCGTCATGCACATTTTGACCTCATTGATGAAGTTATGAGGGTATTTCTTGGGTGGGAGGAGGCTAAGAGTTGAAGTGTAGAATCAGACCCCATGCCCCACATATGTATTTGTTGTCATGGATACAATTCTACAGATGCTGTTGATGAGCTGTGTACTATACAAGGGATGGGGGCTTTACAATTCCACCCACAGAAGTCAATATCCACAATAATGGAGGGAGCATTGTTTCACATGGGGGAACCTCTAGCAAGCTTAAATAACTTGATTCATTCTCCTGGCCAATCAGGAGCACCCTGGGTACAACCCATTTCTTAGTTGTGGTTTGATAGTTGAGAATATAGCTTCGATTCAGTCAGCAGCAAAGTCCAGCACAACTAACAACTTTCCGCCGAGAAAGTGTGTTGGCTTCCAAATAAGGAGTACATTAAATGACACAGGAAATGTTTTTCATTGTGGCCAGCCATTTGGGTGACCAGCAGAAATTCTCATACAAGTGAAATTCCCATTTTCCACCTAGGTGAAAGGATTGATTTAAGAGGTGCATGTTAATGTTAAGACTTAAGGGAGGAAAAATTAGTTAGGGATAGTTATTTAATTAGACAGGATTAGTTAGCCACATAAGGAAAAGAAAAGAAGAAAGGGATAATAAAAGCATAAGATTTGGAAGAAAGGGGATATTCTTGGACAAAAAGTATTTCTCCTTGTTCTGTTCTGTTTCCTTCAATCAATAAGAATTTTGTTCTCTCACCCAACTCCTGCAGATGTTCCTATAATGACCATTCTAAACTAGAGGATCGACAATGTATGTAAAGTTGCTGAGGACACATTTGGTTTAAGGGTTTTCTATCACCAATAATTACAAAAAAAAAAAAAAAATTGTTTTCACTTGTTTCCTACTTCAAAAGATTTTTCTGATAAAAACATGAGTTAAAACAAGGTGGAAGATTGTAATAATTAGTGATAATAAAAAAAAAAAAAAAAAAAACAGAACGTTTCCTTAGACCAAACAAGGACTAAACATCACAAACACATAGATTAACAACAAAGCTACTCCAGGTCTTTACCAATAATATTTACTCTCATTGAATATAAAGCATAGGCAAACATTCCTTTTTTCATGCTTTTATGATATTTTATCTAGAAAACATAATCATCTACACGAGAAAGTAAAGATTAGGCAGGAGGTTCCTATACATGTGAAATACCTCTTTACAAGAGGACTAAAAAATGTCCATTTACTAGCATTAATAGAATCACTGTTATACCAGAGGTTCTATCCAGCAAACAACAAGAAGCACAATAAACTCTAAGCAATGGTCGTGACAAAAAGGGAAGAATTACATACTATAAGATAAACAGTACAGTATTACAACAACAACCACAACAAAAGTCTTATCCAACGTGGTAAAGTTGGCTAAATGATTACACATGCCGCTTAGTTTGGCTACAGAACAAATTCTCAAGGATATTATTCACCATAAGATCCCTCTTGACAATTAGATTAAATAAGTGATAGGTATAAAAAAAACCAAATGGGATAGTATAAAAACACAAGGATGCAAAACAACTCCAAAAAAATGCATTCTCCCCAGGTGATAAGATCATATTGAATAAAAAGCATTATAGGGTAAATGATTGGTAAGAATAAAGTGTTCATCCCTTCCCAACAGTCAGTTTTATACTCTATCATCAATGCAAGATGCATGCAATACATTTTCCAAAACGCTACAACATCAACACTCCCTTTCATGCTTGTTTGTTTGCATCACTTTCAAAACCGTACTTCTCACTAAATTACCACACATCACTGATCACTGGTCACTCCATTCACAAAAAGAAAATAGCCCTCCTATTTCCTATTTTATTATAATTTATTTAGGGTTTTATTTCAATAATTCCAACATAGTTCGGATTTCAGCGTCGCCCAGTTTGGAGAATGGAGATAGCTCAGATTTCGTAAAACACGACAAAGAAATAGAGAATTATTAGGTTATCAACAATTTGAAAAATTAAAAAAGAATCGCATACTTCACACAGAGAATTTAACAAAAGGGGACGAAGATAACAGAAAAAACTCGATAGATAGATGAAATTATGAATTAAACCTAAAATCTAAAAAACAAAAAGGCAGAAACTTGATTGGAGGAGAAGAAGAAGGAGAAGAAAAGGAAGGTACCCTCTGTAGAACATTGTAGAAGGTTGAGAAAAAAATAGTGAATTGAAGCGAACAACAACGATGCCACTCTTCTCCTCCCGTTCTTTGTCTGTGCCTCGTTGTGTTATGTATGAATGAAAAGTATTGGAATTGATAGCACCTTACCTACTCTATTACAATTTTATACATACATAAATACATTAATATATTAATTATAGATAAAAATACATTATTAAATTATTAATAAACACACAGTCATAAACCCATGCATCTATACGTCTTCACTTTTATCTTATTATTGTAATCATTATAGATTATAGATAAAAATACATTATTAAATTAATATAATATAAATATAAATAAGATTTTTTATATAATTTTAGTATAAGTATTTTTTTTATGAAAAATAGATTAATTAAATTAAAACTAATTAAAGAATTTAGAATAAAATTGTGAACATCGAATATATATATATATATATACACACGTATGTGTATATGAAAGTTTTGAAAGAATATATTCAATAAACAACATTGATATAAATATAAAACTCTTGTGAAAACTTAGATATTTCATTTTGGTATTGAACAAATACCCATGTAAAAAATAAATGAAAGATTTCAAACACTGAGAAGACTGTGGTGGATCTTCCATATTATTGTAATTCTAGAGTTTAAAAACTACATTGAAATATTTTCTTAATTGTTAAAATCTTAACTAAAATATATATTTTACTCATTCCATGAAAAGAAATAACTTAAATCTTAAATAAATTCAAAATTAGCTTTTATATATAGACAAATCTTGTCTCTTTTAAAAAGGTTAATAGTTATAATGTAAGTAAAAAATAAAAGAGAGATTGATGAAGTCCATTCATTTGAATAGTAGGTGTTTTGGAACACCTAATAAGTCACACATCATTTAAGAGTCGAGATCAAAAGTAATTTAAATATTTTTTTCTCTCTCCACCCTCCTCCTCCCACACCCTCCAATGTGTCTTTTAATAACAAAACTGTGATAGAATTTCACACTCCACACTCCAAAGCTAACACGCTCCAAAGTAGACAATAATTTAGGAACGTGAATTTTTTTTTTTTTTTCAAACCAAAAGTGAGAGATATGTTACTTCCAATTAGTATGAGATGTAATATTTGAACATGAATAATAATAATAATAATAATAATAATAATAATAATAATAATAATAATAATAATAATAATAATAATCTATAATTATATATAAAGATATTTTTTCATTTCTATTCACAATTAATTATTTCTAATTTACTCTCTAGTATAATTATTTATTCATATTTTAAAAACTAACAGTTATATTTCAATGTCTTTTATAAAATAATGGTAAAAAAAAATTCTTTTTATTTTTCACTAGCCTAAACACAAGCTATCATGCTTGTGTGTACATATTTTCTAAATATGTATGATATTATATTAATAGGTGATAATATTGTAATGTTATTAAGTTGATATACAAAATAAATTTATATTTATTAAAAACAAAGCGAAATGAATGAGAAAAGACGGAAAAATAATTATTGATGAATAGAAAAAAAAAGATGGACAGTTTTATAAAAAACATATAGAAATAATGGTTAATTTTTAAAAATTTAACAATTAATTATATTATAAAAGATAAAACTAAAATTATGAAATGTAGACACAAAAAGAAAGAATTTCTTTATATATAGGTATAGATAGATAGTTATAAATATATAGTTATAGATTCATCAACAATTATTTTCTCTTCTTTTATTTATTTATTCCACTTTATTCTTAATAAATATAAATCTACTTTGTATATTAACTTAATAATATTATAATATCATCACTTACTATTACAATACTATTACAATATCATATATATATATATATATATATATATATATATATATATATATATATATATATATATATATATA
>Ga0214542_1001052_pt1 | contig 55232 bp, 24 predicted proteins | sample CNSS1metaG_FD_160096 | JGI IMG/M metagenome (GOLD analysis project Ga0214542, IMG submission 160096) | Root nodule microbial communities from cowpea collected in UCLA plant growth center, Los Angeles, California, USA - CNSS1 | ecosystem: Host-associated > Plants > Roots > Nodule | place: USA... | reverse complement strand
CCAAGGCTTGAACCCATAACCATGCAATTGCCAAATCAATATCAAACCATCATGCCAATTCATATTTCATGCTAGATATCACAATTCAATTATCATAATATAGAAGAACCTGTTTTCATAGATTTAAATAATAAAACCATAACATCAAAAGTTAGCATACATAGGACTCGAACCCAAGTGCTCTCACACAACCAAAGTACTCTCAACCACTTGAGCTAGTACTTTTCCACATCATACCAACCATAATTTAATGTCATAATTATTACCCCTCCCGTATTTATTAATTAATTATTTATTTAATTAATTAAATTCCACGGGTCTTACAAACCCCGCCCGCCATGATCCATGATGACCTTACTCCATTATCCAGATCCCTGTAATTGAATTATGAACCTGCTTACTAATATTCAGTCATCTACAACCTTCAAACATCAAGCATAAACCTTCAAACGCCAAACATAAAGGATAAAATACAAGTTCCAATAAAAATAAAACCAGTTAGTTTGAATCAAGCTCCTGGCTTCTAGTTAGATTCTGGTATGACAGTATCTACAACCTTCAAATGCCAAGTTCACTAACCTATGAATATCAGTAAATATAATAGGAGACAAACATAGTTAAAAAAAAGAAATCAATCAAAGTTAATAGTTAAGAAAACAAAATAACTTCCACTCAGGTCTAACACTTACAGATGGTGGGCTTAATTTTTAAAATCACTACATCATTGAATCATTGTAAATGATAACACAATCAAAAGGTAAGATCCAACCGTTGTTGTTACAGATGATGGGCTCAATTTTTTAAATTACTCCATCATTGACTCATTGTAAATAATAACAAAATCAGATGGAGTGACGACCAAATAACAATCTTGGAAAACCACAAACCAAGTCTTCCTTACACCACTTATTCTTAAGATAGGAATGCATTGATCCCTATGTGATAAAAATTAGAAAAGGCAAATGATTTTATTTCTCTGCACACACTCACAAGAGTGAACTGTGAACCTGTAGAGCTTCAATAAATCAAATTTTGAATCTTATAAATACACACACACACACACACACACTCATACACATATAGTAAACAAACTCAGGTCATGAACAATAAGCCCAACAAAAAAAAGACGAACAGGGAGAGAAATAACAAAAAAAAACCCTAAAACGATAGAGAGAGGATGAAGATAGAAACTCTCACTTACCCAAGAGACCGAATAGGATACACAATGAGAGATGTGGAATGAAAAAAAAAAAGAATCGATGAATGTGCATGTGGGTGTGTTCCTTACGAGGAAGAAAGACAAAACCCTAACCCTTCTTTTTCACTAAATTTCTGCATCAGCCAATGTTCCAAGGTGCCTCCGATGGAAAAGAAAAAGCGAAGAACCTTGTCCCAACAAACAAAGACTTGAGGATATTTCAATGGTGTGAGATGAGAGACGCTAAGGGGAAACGAATGAAAGAATGAAAAGAGTTGGCTTGAAACTTGAACTACAAATGCCCTCTTTCGCTCTGGACTACACCAATCAATGCAAATGTCACGTCATAGAAGTTAAAAAAATTGAAAACTAAAAATCAAAATGCCACATCTTAGTGACATGTAGGTAGGTTAAAAAGGGGTCAAATTTGGTGAGTTAAACTATCATTACTCAACCAAAGTAGAGGTTACATGGCATCACTGATTACTTTATAACTGATTCGTGGAACCTAGAAAGTCGACTTGTGAGGTAATGTTTCTAAATTATATAACTACAATTTGTATTATTTTCTTTACTTGTTTATGAATAGATTATTAAAATATTTATCTTCATGTTAGGTTCATTTATGTACCTACTCCTTATACAAGCAAAGTTCTTGTTGATGTCTTAGTTCAATATTTGATGGACTGGAATTTAGATCGAAACTTGTCCACTTTGACGATTGATAATTGCCTTATAAATGATGCTATGATTGAGCGAGTTTTAGAGAAGATTTTACCTAGAACTCTTATTTTAGGTGGCCAATTATTTCACATGCATTGTTGTGCTCATATTTTAAATCTGATTGTTAAAGATGGTTTATATATAATCTTTGATGCCATTGAAAAGATTAGAGAAAGTGTTCACTTTTGGACAACAACACCTAAAAGAGAGTAGAAATTTATAAAGACATGTGGTCAAGTGAACATTCCATTTAAGAAACAATTAGTTCTTGATTACGAGACTACGTGGAATTCTACATTTTTTATGCTTCAAGTTGCTACACAATACAAAGATGTATTTCATAGATTGTCACAACGAGATAATCAATATAAAGCTTTACCTAGTGAATATGATTGGATGATGGCAAATGAGATTTGTCAAAGGTTGGAATATTTTATGATGTTACCATTTTATCTACTGGTACTTTGTATCCAACTGTGAATGTCGTTTTCCCAAAAATATATGAAATTAAGTTGGCTTTGATTGAATGACTTTCCTGTCCTAATTCCATTATTCATGAAATGGCTGCAACCATGATTACTAGATTTGATAAGTATTTGAGGGTGATGGAGGTAGGAATTGTATTAGATCCCAAGTACAAAATTGACTAGTTAGATTATTTTTTTCCCTCAAATTTATAGAGAAAATTCTCATTATGAAATTGAGAGGGTAAAATATATTTCTTAAGATTTGGTAAAAGAGTATGCCATTAAAGTCCAGGGTAAAGAATTGGCTGCTTAATCCTAAAGTTCAAACCTAAATGTAGTGGATGTAGGTGTTCTTGGAAGAAAAGAAAGTTGGAGGTCAAATTTTGCAAAACATAAGATTGCAAAGAGAAGTGACACACCAAATTTCAAGTTAGAATTTGATCAGTATTTAGAAGAGGCAATACTTCCTGATTAAGATGCACAATTTGATATCTTAGTGTGGTGGAAAACTAATGAGTTAAAATACCCAACCTTGCAAATGTTGGCGAGAGACATTCTAGCAATTCCAATCTCAATTGTTGCTTCTGAGTCATCATTTAGTAATGGTGGTCGAATTCTTACTCCACATCGCAGTAGATTACTTTCAGATACTATGAAGGCGTTGATGTGTCTCTAAGACTGGTTATGGACTGACATGGAAGGTAATGAAATTAACACTTCTAATTAAATATTTTATTTAAGTGATTGTTAGAAATTTTTAGTGAACTTGTTATGTTTTCAGGCTATTTTAGATTAAAACTAACAACATGAAACTTTATACAATGTATCAAGATGTGACACTACAACAATGTGTAGTTTAGACCACACAAAATTAGATAACGGTTAAATAAATGCAGCCTAAACATATAATAAACAACATTTTTATAAATATTGTATAAATATCGTGAAAGTCCATGATTATATAACTGTTGCTTTAAATTATGGGGGCAAAACCAGTAAAAATGTGGTTTAAAAATATAGGTAAGGTCTAAAATCAACCTGAAAAACTGTTGTCTATTGTGAGAATTTTAAACAACAGTTTTAAAAGTATTGTCGTACTAAAAACCATTGTCTATTACCTATAGCTACACTCACCTATACCACATCTAAGAAATTGTGGTCTAATCTTTAGACCACGGTTTTTATAATTTATATAACAATTTTATGTTGTTGTCTAAAGTGATTTTTGTTGTAGTGTGGACATGAATGAAGTTAGTGATTTCTTTAATATTTCATTCAAAAATAAATGATAAAATCAAATTTTTAGTGATTTTTTATTTGTTTATTTTTCAGAAATCAATTAGAGAAAGTAAGCTTGTTGATCCTAACACCAATTAAATCATTTCTATTGTGTTGAACATCATTTTATATTTACTTGTATAATTATTTGGGTTGTATGAACTTGAGTTTATTTGAACTTTATTTGAAATTTAAGACAATAATGTATTTTAATCTACTTGAATTTATGGTTTAAATATTTGTTTATTACATATTTTTTGTAAATATCTATGGGTACCGCGAATATCTGCGGATATTGAAAAAATAGACGGGTATCCGCATAATGGATACCCGTACGGATATGGGACGAATATTTATCGAGCGGGTAAGGTACAAGGGACCTACTACTCGTATTCTACCCGCCCTGTTGACATCTATGATGTTAATATTGATAAATTCACGTGTTATATAAATATTTTATTTATTTTGAATTATATATTATTTTACTTTTTCCATTTAACTTGTTTTCAATTGTTATCCTTTTCATTTATTTATATTTATTTTATTTTATTTATTTCTAGTCATGTATTGATCTTATTTATTTATTTTATTTTATTTATCTCCAGTTACATATTGGTCCTTCTTATTTATTTTATTTACCTCTAGTTACACATTGGTCTTATTTATTTTTTCAATTTAAATTACCTTTAGTTACAACATGTCCTGTTTATTTACTTAATCTTATTTATCTCCAATTACACATTGGTTTTGTTTATTTATTTTATTTAATTTTATCTTCAATTACATCTCGGTCATACTTAATTATGTCTTTTAATTTATCTCCAATTATGTACTGATTCTATTTATTTATTTCTAGTTACACATAGCTCCTATTTATTTTTATTCCATTTATCTTTAGTTATGCATTCATCCTTTATATTAATTTATATTTTTGTTATTTATTTGTTTATAATATTCTAATCATATATAATTCTTTATTTAAAGTTCTTGTTTGATTCTTATTTTATTTTGTATTCTTTAAAACATTATTATTTTAATTGTAAATATTATTTTATTCGGTGAACTTAGATAAAAGAAAGTTACATATATGTTTTATTGTTATTGTATACTCTTTGTGTTTGTTTGGACGATGTATGTATTATTGGTGAAAGATGACATAACTTGATAGTCATCACATTTTATGATCTTTGAGCATACCTAAGAGTATGTTAGTTAAGAAAGAGTCTTAAGTCTGATTTCAGTGAGATGAGATCAAACCAATGTCAAAGTGTTTGTATTTGGGAAGTCATAGTTTGGTACACTACGAGATGAAAGACATGGACCACGGTGGGGTCTAAGTAGGTGAATATCTAGTTAGTTCAGAATATCGCCCTGAACTAGGATGTTCATAGGCCAAACTTTAGACTATCTCGACATCGCCAATGTTAGGTAGTGAGTATATGTCTCTTTTGTTGGCTGATAAATGACTAATATTCTCGAGAAATAAATAATTATGACTGTACCAATGTTTTTATGAGAAATACTCAACTACCTAATCACTTTCCTAAAGTAAATTTTGATGTTCATATCATATGTCTAATAAAATGAGATTGAGTCTTTTGGTTGTAGGTCCAATTCTAGGCCCTTAGTGTCTAAGTTGTTGGATTTGGATGAAGTTCATAAGATGACAATGGTGTTGATATGATGACTAAGGCTCTACCAAGGAAGAAGTTTGAAGCTTGTTGTGAGATAGTCAGATTAGTGGTCACCTCCATATAGTTGTGAATGGGATGATGTGTTGGATTGATTCCCAACTATGTGTCTAAAATGTCCAACCTAGTCAAGCCCATTTTGTCTCACTATTTAACCTAAGTGGATAGGGTCTTTTAGGTCAAGAGAGTGTGTGTAAGTCATAGTCTTTGGAGGAGAGAAAAGAGAGAAAATTTGTTGGCATATTTACTAAGATGCTTCAATAAAATGATTTAACTCTCTTATACCCATATTTGATCTTAGTAAAGCTTGATTTACTAGCTTGTGACTGAAGAATTTTACTTCTCACATTGAGAGGTTTTTTCATGTTAAAAATATTGATGTTAACTATTGCAATTATTGTGGCCTTTTCCATTGTTTTTTATCATGATAGATTATTGCAAAATTGGGGAAATTATTTTTGTTCCATACTTTGATATTTTTTGGCTATTGTTATTGTTTTTCCATCATTATACCAATGCTTTGTGAAACATTCCTATTGGAAATTACTTATTTAAAATAAATAATCAAGAAAATAAATTCAACATCAAACTGTTATTAATCCCAAACACAGGAAATATTCATAAATTATTCCAACCGTCGAAGGTTAATTAAAGCTATAAAAACATTCTTATTACAATTTTCAAAAACCAATAAAATAATAGAATTTATAAATAGTTCCTAGCTCGAATCCCAAGCTAGCCCCTCTCTCCATCTCAGGTGTTAGCAGCTTTACCTGTATCATCAACTGCTCCCGTGTAAATAATTACACGATCATCGCCAAGCACAAACATAAATGGTAAGCTCAAAAGAATATAAGAAACATATCAATTAAATAATATAAATACACCCAAATATATTATCATAGCTAGACCATGGTCAAATACTTAATACCCCCCAAGTTTTTTCAACCTCCAATTCAACAACAAAGTTAGCCATGGACTTAGGATTTATGATGCTCACACGAACCTGCCCGCTCGTGGTCCTGCGCCTACGAACCTCCCCGCTCGTAGTCCTACTCTTCGGACCTGCCCGCCCGTAGTCCAACACATGTGATCCACCAACTACATACCTCCCCGCACGCAGCATCTCTTAACTATGAGCACGGAACATACGAACCTACCTCGCTCGTATCCCCACAGGAGAGTAATTGAGTATGAACCTCCCCGCTCATATCATCACATGTTAACCATCATCCATGAACCTACCCACTCATGACACATCATCTCCTGATCCACGTTCGCATCAATGCGTACTACACACACAAACTGCACTAAACTCGCTTGGGCTAGAAGACTTAGCTTGAGCGACCAGGCCTGTCTTGCTTAAGCTAATCTTTCTTGCCTGAGCGAGTGTGCTACAGTAGCTTACTTGTGAAGCCTCGCTTAGGCGAGCCTATCTCGCTTGGGCGAGCCCTCCCTTCGCCTAAGGCCAACACTCTCGCCTAGGCGACAAGTCAAGCTTAATACAAAACTTCACACGAGTTCTCGCTTAAGCGAGAACCTCTCGCCTAAGCGAGATGCCCATTCAAGCCTCACAACCCTCGATTTCTCGCTTAGGCGAGATACACTCGCTTGAGCGAGATAAGATGTCACCCAAAAACCACAAGCCTCTGCCTGAGCGAGTGGCTCGAGCAGAGTCAGGGTGAAAACTCTGTAACTTTCGCCTAGGCGAGCCTGGCTCGCCTGAGTGAGATTAGCATATAGGTTCCTTGTTTACGCACACACAATCACACATATATTAAGGATTGCTCGTTGTTCCTTCATATTATCTAACTTATCAATAATTTATCATAATCTAATTAAAAATTGAGAAACATTATTACTAAATAATCATATATATGATAATTAAGCAACAATTAAAAATTAATTATGAAAAAAATATGCAGTACATTATATTTATGAAAAATGAATATAAAAAAATCATGAGATAAAAAACTAATACTAACTATTAAATTAATATTTAATTATTAACTTAGGAGAAATAAGAACAAGATCATAATTAATGTCTAAGATTATTTTTATTTAAAAACAATAAAACAAGGTGACAATGAGAGATGAATTCAAGTGATAAAAAACTCAAAAATCAAAAAAGTATTTTTTTTATATTTAATTTTATATTTTATTAATTATTTATATTTTATAAAAAATAAAAATACCTATTAAATTCCCAACAATTTTTAATATTTTCAATATACTACATATAATTTAAAAATTTTTAAAAATTGGAACCGGCGCCCATTGCCCTCTTATATTCCGCCCGTGCTTGTGATATTTTATCATCTACCTTAACTAGCTTGTAGAACTTTTCCACAAGAAACAAGAAGATAAACTAATCTAGTTTTAGGGATTTAGATTTTAAGAGAAGAAAAAAAAGTTTCAAAGGAGAAAGATCGAAGAAGAATGAACCAAGTTTGATTTAGTTATTATATTTTTGGCAAGGATAATATGAACATATTTTTGATAAGGATAATATTATAATTAACACATTTTAAAATTTATTTTTATTTGAAAAATCTTATAAAATTTTGATAACAGGATTCTGTTTTAATTTAATCTTATAGAATCTAGCATTCTATTTTCACAGTTAAGATTAATAAGATTAATTATTCTCTTATCCATCTCCCATATCTGTCTATCCGAGTCTCTATAATTTCTTCTCTGAATAAAATAACATATTCATCTGTTCTGGGAGATTTGTTCGGAGGGAGTTTGGAATCATCGAAAAATTTATATACTTCTATAATATTCATACGTAAACCAATTTAAAACAATTTAAAGATTATATTATTTTCGACTCAAATACAACAAAATTAAATTTCTTATATTTACCTCTAACACGTTGCTACTTCAGCCAAAGCCAGAGTAGAAAGAAACTACCCAATTTCAAGTCCTGGCACGTCATCTATTACATCTATTACAGTTATCCAAATTGTTAAAGAATTTCTAAAAAGAGGAAAATAATTTGGCATGATTTACCATTAAATTAATGAATTGAGCAAGAGGAAACAAATGCCGAGTTTAAATATGGCAGTGTCGGAGAGAGAGATAAAAGGTTCTTGGAGTCCACGAAATAGGACTGCAAAATAGGGAGGGTTTTAGGTTTGGACAACGCAAATGGGAACCACACCAGTGCCGCCAATAGTTAAGAACTCACCGTCACCACCACCATACAAAACAACAATATTTCAACCATTCTATTCTTTTCCCACTAAAATATGAAAACAGAATATCTTCTACTTCTTTCTTTAACGGAAAAATAACAGAGCTTTCCAATTATCTTTTTTCTGTTGGTTTTTAAAAAATAAAATGCCTCTTTTTTAATAGAAAATACCAAAAGATATTTAGAATATTAGAAAATCAAATTGAAGGGTGTTTTTTTGGCTCCATATATCTGATTAGCAAGTTTAACAAAAAAATAAAAAGAGAAGAAAGAAAGTGGAAAGTCTGAACACGCGCTCTCCCACCGTATATATTTATTTTTGTATTGTCAATTGTGCGTCTTCTCTCTCACTCTCCTAAACCCCTCTTGGTGTCTCTCTCTATTCCTCTCTTTCTCGCTCTAAAACCTTGAATTCCAAAGCAATATTGGTACGTAATACGCTTTCTACTTCAACGGAACCGAATGATTCATTGCGTGGAGGTCCAGGTCTCGTAGAATTTCTGGCAAATTCTAGCACATTGGTAAGCTTCCAAACTTTTGCAAGCGTTTCATGTTGATCTGACTTTTCTATTCGATTTTTCTTTAACGGTCTGCTCTTTGTTGCCGGTTTCAGAGGCTGATTGGGAGACATACCTCACATGTGTTTTGCTTCATCTGCACAACTGTGCCTTTAGTTTTTTCTTTTTTCTGGTCAGAATGGAATCGGTATTTTATGCGTTTGGGTTTTGTTTTGGTTTACCCTAATAACTATACTGTACGGTGTTTGTGGAATTAGGGTTCCGTGAGAAATGAGAGAGGGGCTGAGATCGCGGGCGCGTTTGGGGACGGTTTCTGGAGGCGAAGAAGTTGTTCACAAGAAAAAGGTTGTTGTGAAGAGCGAGGCTGTTGATAAGGGTGGTGAGGGTTTGGAGGTGCAGAACTCAACGATTGAGAAGAAGGGTGAAGTTGCACTTGATGTTAAAGAAGAATGTGGCTTTGATTTGAATGTGAGTGCAAGTGGTGAGGTTGACTTGGAAGAGAATGAGAGTGGTAAGGGTTGTTTTAGTGGTGGGGGTGATACTGTAGTAGTTGAGGTAGATAAGAAGGCAAAGAAGGAGCAAGGTTCAAATAATGAAGTACTGGTTGGGGGTCGAGTGTTGCGCTCAAGGTCTAAGGGGGTGAAGGATAGAAGAGTGTATTATGGAGAGAGTGAGGATGCTGTTTCTGAGAGTGATAGAGAATGTAGTGGGGTTGAGACGGTGAAAGTTAAGACGGAATGTGAAGAAGCTGGTGAATTTTTGGCTGATAGTTATGAGAATGAAAAAGCTAAGGTGAAGAAGGCAGAGAATGGCACAGGGAATTTGAAACGAAAGCGTGGGAGGCCTCCCAAAATAAAGTTGAAAGTGGAAGATCAACCAGTTCATCAGTCGCCACGTAAGCGTGGAAGACCCCCTCTTGCCAGCAAACAAAACCATGTGGTGGTGCATAATAGAAAAGAAAAGGTTGTCCTTCGAAAAGATAAAAAGAGTTTAACTATGAGACGTGATGCTAATGTGAATGCAATTGATGATGCGGATTCAAGGAAATCTGCTGGGGTTGAGTTAGAAAAGAAGGAAGTCTCTTCTGTCAAGAAGTCTAAATTCACTAAGGCTTTGGAAACTGGGAACAATGTGGTGGCCTCACCAGTAAGATCAAATACTGATAATGCACTTGTCTCCGAGAAAAGTGGAAGAAATAGAGTTAAGCAGTTAGTGAGGGATCAAATAAAGGAAATTCTCTCAGCTGCCGGCTGGACAGTTGACTATAGACCTAGGAATGGTAGAGAGTACCATGATGCAGTTTATGTTAGTCTGGACGGACACACGCACTGGTCAATCACCTTGGCCTACAAAAGGCTTAAAGAGTATTATGAAGCTGGTAATGGTGAAGGTAAGGCATATGGGCCGGGCTTCAAATTTACACCAATAGCAGCTGAGGATTTCCAAATACTCACTAAGGTAATTAAAAAGCAAAGACAAGGGAAGGTTAAATCTGTAAAGAAAGGGGGAAAGGGTGGGAATAAAAACAAAGGAAGGTCAGGTTCTGGTGCAGCCGTGGGTAAGTCAGTGAAGAGGAAAATGAAAAGGAAACGGTCACCTGGAGACACAGATTCTATATCACCGAACAGGATGCCAGTTCTTGTGAGGGATCATAAGCGACACAAAACACAACATAAGCTGCGAAGTGGTCCATTGGTTCGTAATGCTAAGGAGATAGATTCAGAAACTGAGGGATATGTACTGTACAGTGGAAAAAGAACTTTGTTTGCCTGGATGATTGATTTGGGCACAGTCCTTCTAAATGCGAAGGTTCATTATAAGGCACCCGAAGATAAAAGTGCAGCATTGGATGGTAAGATCACAGGAGATGGCATTCATTGTGGCTGCTGTGATAAAGTCATTACAATTTCAGAATTTGAAGTTCATGCAGGAAGAAAATTTGGTGATCCCCTTCAAAATATATATGTGGAGGAAGGAAAGTCTCTTTTACAGTGTTTGCTAGATTCGTGGAATAAGCAAGATGAATCTGAACGTCAGGGTTTTCATTTTGTTGATGTTGCGGGTGAGGATCCGAATGATGATACTTGTGGGGTCTGTGGAGATGGTGGAGACTTGATATGTTGTGATGGTTGCCCGTCAACATTCCATCAAGACTGCTTGGATATACAAGTATGACGTTCATTGTCATTTTAAAGTGATCTTTATATAATTAATCTAAGTAGATATGTTTCATTGTGAATTTCTTATTAGGATAGATAACGCAGTGTATTATGCATTATCCAGCTGTCACATATCAGATAAATGACTTGATTTTATGCTAATTAGGTCTAGGTGTAATTTTTATTGCATTTCTGGGCACTAGTGTGTTTTCTATCTTTTTACTTAAAATTGTCGTGTTTTTTTTTTTTTTGAATTCCAAAGCTGATCGGATCAGCATGTTTTGACAGATAACACCGTGGTTCCCAGTCACTTATATTGGTTGGTTGTGGCTTAGATGGTTGGTTCACTACCTAGAAAACTTAAGTATCGTCTACTGAAGATAAATATTTATTATTAGAAAATTTGAGATGGATATGCCTGTAACATTTTGTAAGAAATAATGGGAAATTCTTATTGTTGTTTCTGTATCTTTAGTTTTCAGATGTATCAATGTCATTTCTGCATATGGAAAATAGTGTAGTGGGAAGTAAATGATCTTTTTTTTTGCGTCTTGCAGAAGTTTCCATCTGGTGATTGGCACTGCATTTATTGCTGTTGCAAATTTTGTGGGTCAGTTAATGGATGCTCAGACCAAAAGGATAGTGATGATGATCTTACTGTGTCAAAATTACTCACGTGCCGACTATGTGAGCAAAAATGTACGTCCTATACATACATATAATCTTTTGTTCAGCAGATACACGTTTTTCTCAATTGGTGTAGCAGTAGCTTTTCCTTGATTGAAATGAATATAATTTTTCTTGACTTTCGTAGATCACAGATCCTGCATTGAGGCAAATGATTGCAATACTATTGATTACAATGATGTGATCTTTTGTGGAAACAGATGTCAAGAGGTATGAACTGTTTTTCATGTTCTTTAATCTTGATTGCTGCTTGTAATTAGTTGATGCTTGATTATTTGGTGTAGTAAATTGAATTGTATCAAGTTTGAGTTGCAATATTTATTGGTAACTGTACAATGATTTGTTGCTTCCTGGTTCATTGTTTTTGTTGCTAAATGTGGAGAATATTTTATTGTCATTGTAAACAAACTAATTTTATTTTTTCATTTTGTCCTCTAGTTATCTGAGAGACTTGAAATGCTCCTAGGGGTTAGACATGAAATTGAAGATGGGTATGCTTGGACTTTTATTAGGCGGTCAGATGTTGGCATTGATGATTCTCAGAAAAAACCTCAGATGGTTGAATGTAATTCTAAGCTCGCTGTGGCGTTATCAATAATGGATGAGTGCTTCATGCCGTATATTGATCATAGAAGTGGGGTGAATCTGATCCACAGTATTCTGTATAACCGTGGGTAAGGTCATCCTGCCTCTTCTGTTCACATTCTTTTAACCACTTTTCTTCTTTGTAATGCCTTGTTGGTTATACCGACAACTTCTTTTTTGTGCATGTAATTGATTAAAATATTGTGTTATATGGGGTCCGAGTTTTTCAATAAAAAGGGTATGTGAATTAAAAAGTTATCACATAATTTGTGAATGAAAGTTCGGGAATATTCTGTTGAAACTAAATTATGACATATATACGAAGTTTCAAAATACTTATCATTTAATTGACGTGCTTTTATACCTCTGTCCTCGTCCAAAATATTCTTTTTCTTGATGTTAGTGATTGCATTCAATCCGAGGCAACAAATGTGTCTAATGAATTTATATCCTAATGTGCAGCCAATTATCATAAGCTGATGGCTGTCTTGTAGTGGCTGCATTCACGTGTAGAAATTCAGCAAAGATTATAACCTCATATTTTTAATATTTTATATTTGTGAAGTATACATATGTATGATTCCTAGTCATTGAATTGGAAAAATACGTAATTGGAATCTACTGAATATTCCCCTTTATGGAAATTCATGTTCAGTTAGACATGATCCCTTTCTAACATTCATTGAGTAGATGTGATGAACTGGGAGATTTATATTTGTTGATGTTTTATCCTCTAGATAGATTGCTTTAACAGCCTACACGTTGGTGTCCTCTTCCTGAAAGAGTGGGTTTATAAGTTATAACCGCAATGGTTTTTGTGGGTTTTGGATATCCTTACAAACTCTTAATGGACAATGTGTACTGTGCAATGCTGATACCTAGCTAGGTTTACACTTGTTCTGCAAACTTGTGTAATTGATCAATGATTGCAATTGGTAGACCACAAATAACTACATAAGTTACATTAGTAATCTCTAGATTCAGGTTAAGCAATTGAATCCATGTCAAGGTTATTTCTATAAAATCCATTCAATGCTCATTTTTAACAATTATACATGTCAGTTTCATAATATATGAAATTTCTCATACACAGTAATATCTTATTAGTAAACTTTCAGAAAATATATTTTCTTTTTTGAATTTTCTTCACAGTTGCTACATTTATATTTAAGTAAATAAACAACGGTGACCTAATTTCATGTATCTAGAACATTGATATTGTATTTGAATGGATTGGTATGATTCTAGGACTGTGCATGATGCTAGTAACAACATAAAGCATTTATCTTGTCAGGTCAAACTTCAATCGTCTGAACTATAGTGGATTTGTTACTGCAATTCTAGAGAGAGGTGATGAGATGATTTGTGCTGCATCTATCAGGTAAATGTCTACTAATTTTGATATTTGCTTACACTTGATTTCCTTAGCAGTCAATAATTAACATAATTGCAGCCTGAAGACTGCTTATGGAATTCTGTGGCTAAACAATGATTTAATACTTTCTGTTGGTATTGGACTGCAAACAGTTGGGTTCAATGTTTTTTGGCACTTTGCAAATTTGGGGCATATTCTTTTTACTCAAAAAATTGTGATATTGGTATCTCACCAGGATATTATCGATGTTTACCTTTTTTATGATGCGTGAACACTCCTAACATACCCTTGATATAATGCTAGTGCTTAATCGAAGCACACATGTATCAAAGTATGAGTTAGTTAATATGAAATATCAACACAACTTGTACCTTTATTAAAATACTTCTGTTATGATTTAATTACTTTATTGTTGTTTTCATCATACTGTTGTATATAATAAATTGACGCGGTCTTGTCCTAGATTTTAGAAAGTTGGCCATGCTGCACGTCCATATCCATGTGACAGCCAGCAGTTAGCTATTTGGGTCTACCTTTCCAGAACTTTCATTTTCATGGCATAAACTTTCCGTTTGTAGAATATTTAACTTGTGTGATTATTTGATGTAATCCGTGGGGCTGTCTTTTTCTTCTGTGATAAGAGATAATCATTAACTCTGTTCTTTATTTTCTTCCATATACCTAAACAATTCCTTTTGCATAGATTTTCTACCGACTCCCTTCCTACCTGGTGAAAAATTCTAACAATGTTTCATCTTAATTCATCAAATAGGATCCATGGAAACCAACTAGCAGAGATGCCATTTATTGGAACCCGCTATATGTACAGGCGACAAGGAATGTGCCGCAGGCTTCTAAACGCCATTGAATTGGTAAATTTATTGTCTCATTAGTTTTTGTTGCCAAAACCTTCTTGTTTTTCTTTTTTAGAAATCTGTCTTCTGTTATGGCCTATAATTTGTTACTTTTTTTCCCTGACGTTACTCTGCCACATCTTCTGTAAAAGACTAGTAAAAGATGTATGATCCGTGTTCCATATTATCTGAAGGGTGGGGTACTACTGTCTTAGGCTATTTGGTAGATGAACATCTGATATTGGACACAGGGTTTGCTTAATACCTTTTTTTTTTATGGATTTGAAAGTTTTAGAGCAACATCGGAACATGGGATTTGTTACTGGAAAGTAAAGAAAATGAAAGTAGGTTTTACTGTGCTTACATCTTCATCTTAATTTATTATATGCATGCACAACAATGAACAGTGTCTTGGATGACACTGAATCTTAAAAGTAAAGTACTGTTAACTAGTCAGTAAATATAAGTTTATCCCCTTATATTAACTGTTTGGCAAAACAGTAGAAATTTCTTTTAATTGGGTGTCAAAAGAGGTATTAGTTTTAGCATAGGAAAGAATCATGTTGCACTTTGATAGATGCTTTTGTGGTCTGACACGATTTTCTCCTCAGATTTTTCTCATTTTATTTCTTTTGTCTTCCATTTTACTGAGATCAAAAGTTCTTTTCTCCTACTACCAGGGACTCAGCTCTTTAAATGTTGAGTTATTGGTGATACCAGCTATCTCAGAGCTCAGAGAAACTTGGACTTCTGTTTTTGGGTTTGAGCCACTTGAATCAACAATCAAGCAAACAGTACATAATACAAATCTATTGGTATTTCCTCATGTAGATATGTTACAGAAGAAGATATCAAAACATGATATGGCTAGTCATAATCCAATCCCTTCAGAAGGTACATTTGCATTTGCCTATACACTTTTTCCTTTTATTATAGTTTATTATGCTTGGTGACAAATGTACATGCTATCTGTCTTTGAAAATTTGAACTTGATTTTTATCCAATACTATTTATTGTAGCTGTCAATCAAATAGCATATAATTGCAATGGTGCGGGCTCATCTGGATCTGATTTGATCAATTATATTGAGATTCCTCCCTGCCCTAATACATGCCAAATAAATGACGAAGCCACATCTAATGAATCTGATTGTCATCTCCCTGAGGGTTCAGTGAATAATGTACCTGCCGTTGCTAGCAACATTAATGGTTGTAGACAATCTACTAAAGATGACACATGTGAAGTTGTTTGTCACACAGGTGATGAGAATCCAGTGATGGACAACACTAAAAAAAATGTTTGCGAAGATGTGACTGATACTAGTGGCGTAGCTGGAGATGGCCAGTTGAACACCACATCTTGTATTAACACTGAGGCTACAAAAGTACAGTGTGTTAATGTTTCGTTGGAGGTTACTGAAAACTTACCTAATCATGTTGCAGTATCAAATGAAGTTTTGTCAAATAACAAAAGTGCGGAAGACTCGGAACCCTGCGGTACAGAAAGTATTACAAGGGATTCAAAACTTTCTGCTGACTCTATTCACCAGGATTCATCTATTGTTTCTGACAGTTGTAAACTGAGAAGTGACACTGATTGTGGTCAACAGAACATCATAGGAACAGAAGAAAAACGTGGTGAATTTATTAGTGTTTGTGGTTCTAATGGTAGACCCAATGGTGATTGTGCCTCTGGGGAAGGTACTGCCGCCACTAATGAGTTATTGCACCTTCCATCACAGGACATGACCAATAAGAAGCCTTGGGTGAAAGGGTCTTCAGATCTACCTGAGCCTGATTTGCAGGTGGATCAAACAGAAGAGAACAGTGCTCCCTCCCCATGGAGCCCTAACACTGCTTCTGGTTGTGCATCTACTGGCAGTGCTTCTCGTGGTAGTACAGAGGGGATTTTTTTGTCAAACCAAGCCAGTTGATTTGTGCTTCACTTGTAGGTATAAGTAGGTTATATTTGGAGGTATTCACTAACAAAGGGAATCTAGCAATGCAATCTGGGAAGGGTAGTAAAAGCCCTGATCTTTGTACTTATGGACGACACAATGTATGTGTATTTTGAAGTATCTGGCCGATAGAATAGGGTGATCTTAACTTCTAGTAATTCCTGTTTCTCTAAAATCTTAAATTAGGAATGTTAGATTCCCTTCTTCAGTATTCATTTTTTTTTTTAAAAAGAAAACAGATTTAGCAAACTACCATTTATTATGTTTCTCTTGGTTTTGTTTATCTCCACTAAACATTCTCCCTAGAAGAGTCAGAATTCAAGTTGACTGTATAGTACAGATGATATAGTCACCCATGCCATATTATGACAATGTTTCTGGAAGACTTTTAAAATTTAAACATGTTCGTAAAATTTTTATAGATTAGGTTTAAATTGTATATTTTATCTATAAGTTCTTATATTTTATTACTTTTATCTCGAATTTTAAAATGTGATGTTTATCTTTTGAATTTTGAAGTTATTAATATTCTATCCTTTTATTGGCTATTAAATTATTAACATAGTAGCAATGTAATAAATCTTCATTATATTTTTTATACTATGCATTATTTTGCCTTTGGAATATTACTATTTTATCATTTGTTTTAATTTCACCAATTTTAACTCTTTGAATTTTCAAACAACATTGTACTCTTTTGAATTGGGTGTCAATTGTCTAATGTGACAAATGATTAAGTTAAATTTATTTCATCACACCAAACAAATATTAATAGTACATTTTTTAAATAAATTTTAATAAATATTTCTATAACAATAAAAAAGGAATTGTTTGTCATTTTTTATTTTACAATTTTTATCATTTTATCTCTTAAGTCGCTGTTTCTAAATTAAAATAATTATCTGTAATAGAAATTATTTACAAAATAAATAAAAATAATCTACAATAAAATTATAAAAATTACATGTATTTAGTTTTATAATTATTTTTTATGAATAATTTTTATAATTTATTAGAATTCTTTTAATTTAATAATTAGTAAACTAATATGTTTTATTTTTTCTTATATAAAATAAAAAATAATAATATAATTCATGCAATTTTTTCATTGATTATAACTGATTTTTTTACAAAGTAGATATTTAATCAATAGTTAAATAGAATTTTTTGAATTTTTAAAAAAACTTTGAATTTAAATATATTTTTAGTACCTTAATTTCACATAATTGATTTTTTAATCTGTAAGATAGCAATATGATGAATTTAATCATCCAAAACTATACAATTATTTGGTTTAATCTTAAACAATATGCAAAAAATAGTCCTATTTAAATAATATTTATCTTTCTGTCTTCACTTTGTTGGTATTGTTTTTCATATAACAATTGATAATATTTCTAATTATCACTCGTGCTAAATGAATAATCATGATAAGACATGTATTAATTGGACATTTATTTTTTATTTAATTTTATAAATTCTTATTATATTCCTATATTTTGACGAATAGATTAGTTACAGATTATTTTCTCTATATAATAAATTCACTGCCTGAGTAACAGATATTTTGTTCATTAGCTAGATTGTGTTCAAGTGATTATAAGTTTCATTCTGGTAGACAAGGATCTAAATTTTTTTGGAGGAATAAATTCTAGTTTTAAGGGATTAGAATAATGATGGTGTCAAATGGGAAGATTAAGAATATATTCAATCTTTTAATTTAGAATGAAACGATAGAGAACCGGTTTTGAATAGTATTTTATAATATTTATGAAAGTTTGTAACTAGGGGTTGGACAAAAAATTTGGTTCAATGAACGGTTTTACTTTTGGTCTAAACTGATCCAACAAAAATTCATTTCTTCAAATTATATCAATTTTTAAAAAAATTATTATTAAATTGAGAAAAAAAAACTTTTAAAAACTAATTTAATATTTTTAAATGAAAAAATAGACTAAAAAATTAATTTAATTAAAATTTTGTCATCCCCAAAATATTAATAGAAAATTTGTCACTATATATAATCAAGATAAATAATTGAAAATTTTTATTATTTACTTTATTAAAAATTAAATTATGAACCATTAAAACTCACAAATTAGTAAGAGAATTAACACAGGTGTATACCCAAGTTAATCGGTTAGTTTATTTCTGTCATAATTATTATTTTACTATTTTCATTCACATAAATTTTTGGAAAAAGAAAATTGAGATATCAAGTGTCCTAACTTAGGTTTTCGACATTTATGAAATATTATATTAAAATTATTACTATTTAATTTTGTACATCTTTAATTTTGAAAGTTTTGAATTATAAGTTGTCACAACTTTGCATATGTGGAAGATAAAAAGAATAATAAATTATCTCAACTTGCATTTTAAGATATATCATTAAAAGAATGTACTTTTAAAATAGTTTTATTTCCAGTAAATCATATTTTGGTTAATATAAAAATAAAAATAAACTAATAAATTTTAACTAAAATTATAAGATACAATTATTATTTAAAAAAAACATTAAGACATCAAACTGTCACTTGTTGAACTTTTATGTTAAACCAAAATAATGTTTTTATAAAATTTTATCCTCAATAGTATTTATTTTCAGTAAGATAATATAACTTTTATAACATTTATTATGCATTAATATCACTCTAATAAGTTCAAAATATTTTTTTACAAAATAGTATTAATAAATAATTAATAAAAGTCAATATACTGTAAAAAAACAAAGTAAAATTAATAAACTTACTATGATATAGTTGTTTGTAATTAAATAACTAATCGGGCACAATATTTAATATTAATTATATAAATTCGTTATGTATTTGACAATTATACGAATATATTACTTTATTAATATAATACTTATGAAAAAAAAATTCATTTATGCCAAACTCATTTAGTTTTTTTTATTATCTAATCCATCTAAATTTACTTTATTAAATAACTATTTTATTTAAAATTCATTTTATTAAATTTTGATTAAAATTTGATCTATATTTTAATATGAAGTTTAAAAGCTAGTTGAAAAGACAAATTTTCCCAATTCAACAACAAGATGAGTCTGTTTGGGCCGAAAATTATGATAAGTCTGTTTGGACCGAAGGTCTAGAAGGTACGATATGACATCAAATTTGACCAAATTCAGTTGCATCGGTCCTGGTTAAAATTTGATTGCGTCAGTTCAAGCCGAAATTTGGTCGAGTCGAATTCAACCAAAATTTGGTCAAATTGGTCTTGACCAAAATTCAACCATATTTGGTCGAATTCGATCGTGTCTACCTCGGCGACACAAATTTTAGAAATTCAATTTAAATTTATTTTATAAAAAGTAAATTTTGGATTTTGAACTTGATCCAAATATTTGGATCTGAATTTTCGATAAATCCAATCTAGTTCTGCACCAAAAATTGATATGAATCCAAAATCTGATTAAAATTATTTGGATCTAAAATATATATGGATTGGATCTAGGGGTGGGCCAAAAATCTAATTTTCTTGATCCAATCCACTTTTGCTTCGATCCAATCCATTTAAAATCCATTAAAATGGATTTGAATTTCAATCTAATATACATTTCATATATTTTATGGATTGCATATCCATTCTATAAATCAAGATTTTCAAATATGGATTATCCAAAAAATCCAATCCAAATTTTCAATTTAAAATTTTAGTTGGATTAGGCTAAAGGTTAGATGGACTAGGCTAAATTCAGACTCAGACGAGCCTTGCTCAACAACCTGGACGGACCAGGCAGGCCCGACGACCTTAAAGGGTCGGGCGGGCCCGACGACCAAAACGGGTTGGGCGGGCCCGAAAAATCGAACGAGTCGGTCGGGCTCAACAACCCAAAAAATTCGAGTGAGCCGATGACTCGAACGGGCTAGGCAAGTCCGATGAACTGAACGGGCCAGGTGGGCCCGAAGATCCGAATGGGCCATAAAGGCCCGATGATCCAAACATGCAAGGCATGCCCGACGACTCAGACAGGTCATGCCCGATGACTTATACGGACTAGGCAGCCTCGACTACCTTGATGGATCGAGTAGGCCCAACGACCCTGATGGACTGAGTGGGCTCGACGACCCGGACAAGTTGAGTCGGCCCGATGACTCAGACGAACTATGCCATACGACCGTACAGACCAGGCAGGCTTGATGCTCGAAAGGGCTAGCGAGCCTAAAGACCCGAGTGGGTTGGGTTTGGTCGATCCGACGATTCGGACGGGTCGTGCCCGACGACCTATAGGGACTGAGCAGGCCCGAGACCCTGATGGGCCGAGCGAGCTTGATGACCCGAACAAGCTGAGTTGTGTTGGCCTTAAGGACACAAGTTTTAGAAAATTTAATATTTTTGTAAAAATTGAATTCTAGATTTTGAACTTGATCCAAATATTTGGATTAGATTTAAATCTTGATCCAAATATTTGGATATGGATTTAAAAAAAATCCAAAGTAGTTTTGTTGAAAAAAATGAATTTGGATTGAAAATCTAATCCAATTATTTGAATCTAAAATGGATATGGATTGGATCATTAATGCTGTGTTCACTTGGGGGAGAGTAATTGAGGGAGAGTGACTGGATGGGTTTGAGTTGATTTAAGAATGAAATTTGTGTTGTTTTTTTAAGGGATTTAGAAGTGATGGTGAGTAAATTTAGAAGTAATTTTTGTTAAAGTTTATGAAAGATTTGATTGATGTGATAGATTAAAAAATATGTTTTAGTAGCATTAATAATGAGATTACCATTTTGCCCTTAGTTTAATTAGTATTGTAAATTGATCTTTGTGTGACTACATTTAATTTCTTAATTTTTTTAAACACAACAAATGTAAGTAAAACAACCATGGTGGAACAGATCTGCAAACAAGACTCAAAACATGTATCCGATCCACCACACACCGTATCCGATCCACCACACTCGTATCCGATCCAGCCAAAGGAACAAATCCAACTGCAGTGTATCCGATCCAGCACAAATGGGATCGAATCCTCAAACTTGGGGATCAATATGTGGTAGGGGATTGTCATGGTTGCACCTCTCATGGTTGTAGCTTGCAGCGTGACTGTGTTTGCAGCGAAGAGGTGGTAAATGGCACGTGAGAGAGATGAGAGGGTAAATCTGTAATAACACAACTCAATCCTACCAAATCATCGCATAATGCCCGTGATTACAAATTCCATGCTTTCCTGCCATCCTTGCTATGCCATCTTCACAGATACTCTCAAACGAGCACCACTCCTGCTCTCATTTCTTTCTTCGCAAATATACTCTTTTTAAAACAAACACATCATAAAAATCCAATCAATGTCCACCCCTAATTGAATCTTTAAAAATCCAATCCATGACTATTCATGCTTGTAAGGATGAGACTATAAGAAAATGTTCATATAATGCACTTTGTACTTGTGGTAGTATTTTCCAAAGGAGAAAAGAACAATATATTGATAGTTTTTCATTTTTTTGGTATTCATAATTCTATTTACGTGTGATTTATAGATGGAATATGTTTAGAGTGCTAATTTTAGAAAGCTTTAGATTGAATATACTTTCTTATTTCTTTTAGTTGTTTATTGAATGTATAAAGGTTGAAGAAGAAAATGTTTATATAGAATTTCATAATTTTAGAGATGAGAATCATTACACAAATAAGTCATTTTTTTTTCTCTTATAATAAGTTTCAACTTTTCATATTTAAAATTTTATAATGTTTTTATCGCATGGATTTGGTTTAGTTTCTATGTGATCTTTTATGAATTTTCTTTATTTTTTTAATAAATTTTCACGATAAATATCTTTTAGAAATGTCAAAATATATATTTAACATAAATTTTATAAAAAAAAAATGTAAAATTTTAATAAAAAAAAGTAGTTTTCTAAGATTGCATACTTTGGTTTCCCGTAGTTTGCAAATAAATAGTTTAATATTTAAGAATAGAAAAATTGGATAATTATTCTTAATTAATACAGCATGAAATATTTTTGTGTAATTTAATAATCAAATTACTGAACTTTTACTTTTCTATCTTATTTATGGGTGAAATCATTACATGTTAGTAAACTGATATTCAATATAATTTTAAATTTTAAATAATAAAATTTATAAAAACTAAAATTCAATAATAAATTTCACAAAATTATAAATTTAGTGATAAAATATGACATCAAACCTACAAATTACAATTCTTAATCAAGACGAACAGTTCAGTACAAGTAAAATGAAACAATTCTCAAGAACAAAATTTCATTTACCAATCTTTCTAAATAATCTTCAATTTGCGACCCAAACATGCTCTAATTTTTTACGAGGACAAGTCATCCTGTACACATAAAAACTTTATTGTTATATTTTAATTTTATAACTTCGGAAGTATAAACTAAATAATTTAAATCATAATATAGTTAAATGATAAAATTCATTCAAAATATTAAATATCAAACTTAAAATTATACCTTTTCAACTTAAAATTATAAATTTAACTTAAAAATATAATATTTTTTTATAACGTATTATTTGAATTAAAATATGTCTGATAGGTTAATATATCAAAATTTTAAAATATATAGATAAATAAAATGATAAAAAGCATGTATTATAGACGGTAATTTTTATGGAATAAATAAGATTAAATATAATCTTGTGAATAAATAAATACAAACATTTCTTCTTATTTGGTGAATGAATATATTGAGTGAGAGCTAAGTATTGCTTGATATGTTTATTAAATGATTGGAAAATTAATAATTTATTGAGATGAATATTATATATCGCACAAGAGCTAGTTTATTAATTTTAATAGAAAGGATAAACTTGTTAGTGAATTTTATTTGATATTTGAGATAAAAATATCATATATAAAATTATGCAAAAATCAAACACAAGAATGATAGTAAGAAGAAGAACAATATTAATATATTTTTATTGAAATTTTTGGTATTTTCTTATTAAATTATCTCCTACTTTTAAATTATTTGCACTACTTAAGTATTTGATTAATTATTTTTGTTATACTTTTATCATTTATGTTTTCTGTTTTATTTTTATTTAAGTCTTTTTTTTCCTTGTCTTAATTTAAGTTATTTCAAATAGTTCAATTATAATTTATTTAAATTATTTCAAAAACCCACGAAAAATGTATACAACAAATTATCGATAAAATTCAAATCTAATAAAATTCCACGAAAATAAAAGTGTACACTGAACTTTTAAATTTAAACTGCCTTGAACTTATCTTTTGTGTGAAAAGAACTATTTTGGTTCTCGATCTTATATTGTGAATTTGTGATACAGCTTCAGAGCTTATTGATTGTTATCAAAATATAACATTAAAAAAAATTGTAAAACTCATTATGATTTTTTTTTTCATTATTTTCCGTTAGGATTTTTCTTTACTTTTGTTTTTAAATTCCATTTTTTTCAGAGTCTGATTATATATCATAGTAATCAGAAACTGAGATCAATTTTAACAATAATATTTTCAAACCGAATAAATGTTTGTCTACCATGACTATTTTTTATATTTTTCATTTCTTTTTGAATTTGTCATCAATATTTAAGGGTTAGTCAAAAGAAAAACGTTTTTCTTTTAAGGCTTAATAATTGATTTAATTTTTTAATTTATTGCTTTGGTTTATTTTGTTCCTGTATTACTTCTTGGTTCAATCTAGTTCTTCTATCGTCTATTATTTTTTATTTAATTTAGTTTTTTTTTCTTAAATGATCAAATTTTTTCATTTTCGGTTGGAGACCAAATTAATATTTAAACTTAATTATAACTTTTATATATATATATATAAAATGTTAAAATAATTTTTTAAAATTTATACATCAAATCAATCACCTAAACGTAAACGATTTTTTGTATTTAGGAGGAGTGTAAAAAATTAAATAATTTAAGTATTTAGGTGAAGTGATTTGATGTATAAATTATAAAAAAACTATTTTAACATGCATATATAAATTGTAATTAAGCTTAATTACTAATTTGGTCTCAAATTGGAGAAGATAAAATTAGATCATTTTAAAAAATAACGAGGACTAAATTAAACTAAAATATAATAATAGACCAAAATGAAGCAAATTAACAAATTAGAAGATTAAATAACTAATTAAGTCTTCTTTTAACTTGGTTAAGCTTTACTGAATTTTTAATATATTTAAATATTTTGTAAGTATTTAGATTTTAAATACTTCATTTGGTTAAGTTGGAATTTGGACAAAAATAAAGAATTACAAGAGAGAAACTATTTTTATTTTGATAGAACATTAGGAGAGATGATCTGGATGTGAAGTTAACTTGGTTACACTATCTTGATTTTCATGTAGGAATTATGTTTTATTTAAAAATCATTTTGATGTCTGTAATTGAGTGAAATGTTATTGAGTTTTTTTTTTTTTTGTTAATAGAGAAATGTTTGTTTAAATTTCATACTTTAGTTGAGAAGTTGACATTGTAGTGGCTATGTTATGCATGTTATATTGTAGAGTTTCTTAAATTGAGTTTTGAATATGATTTAGACGTTAGAATTAGTTCCTATAGTTTTCTATTTCCATGTATTAGTTTATGAGTTTGATGTATATGAAAATATTTGTTGTGTATGAATGATCAAGGTTGAATTGAGTGTTGTTATCGCGCAGCGAAATGTTTACGTTTGGACAAAAACCAAGAGGGGGTGACTTGGTTTTCAATGTTAAAATTAATACTTTAAATTTTTTTTTGAAAAGTTTACCGATTAATTTAAATATCAATTCCTTTAAATGTAATAATGGATAAAATAAAGAGATAGAGAAGAAGAATTGACACATATATTTATACTAGTTCAGATCAAAAGATCCTACGTCTAGGTTTTAATCTCTTCAAATAAAGAGATTAACTTAATCATTAACAAATATCAGATTACAATCAAATAACAAGATAATAGGAAAAAGAAAACACCTCTTTTGAAGCCATAAGAGATGAACAACCTTTGTCTGAATCACACATAGAACTTGACCTAGCTTTCCTAGCAACAACAACAACACTCAATCTCCTAGAAGCCTTCTTAGGAAAAGTTATCGCTCTACCCACACTAGGTTTTTCAAAGCTCTTTTGAGAACACTCAGAGAACTCTCTTTGCAGTCACAACACTAGCACTCTAGTTTCTCAAAAAGGTATCCTCGAAGTTGAACTGCAGATCCTTAAATAGTGTTTTCGAAAATTAGGTTAAAAACTGAAACGTCATGTTCCAACTGCCAAGGATAATCGATTATTCCAGTAGGTTTTTCTGAAAACAAATTTTGAACAGGATAATCGTTATTCTAGGAGATAATCGATTATTCCAGTAGGATTTCGAAAAATAAAAGTTTTGTACAAATAGTCGATTATCATTAGTGATAATAGATTATCATTGTAGTTTTTTAAAAAATGAGAGATCTTAGAGAGACGAAGGTTATGCTGCTGATTCTAAGCTAAGTAAAACTATTCTACAATACACTTAATTTATTTTACAAGACAACTTTAAACATTTTGTCTTCATTCTTGCTTGATCATCATTAATTGCTTGATCATAATTCAAAATCACTAGGCTTTCTTCTTTTGTCAACATTGAGTTGAGTAAAGAATGATATTTGAACAAATTATGATTGTACTAATTATTTTGAATTTGTTTGGAAGATGTATTTATTAAACTAGTTTTGGAAAAAAACTTCAAAAACAAATTTGGTTCCGTTACATAAAGTTCATTTTATAATATTTTCATCCAAATGAAGGATTTCATGCTAAAAGAAAATAGAGTTTAAACTTAACCATTGTTTTCAACCCTATGTTGAGTGAAAATAGAACTACAACTTAATCTTTGCTATCAACCATATTTTCGCTCAAATTGGACAATTTTTGCTCGAGTTATTTTTTTTCTAATTATCTCTTTATGATTGAATGTGAATGTTTAGTATAAATGTGACGAGAATATTAATTTGTTATTTTGTTTAAATGAGTTATGTTGTATGAAAATTATTATTGAGAATGATAAAATTATATAAATTTGGGATCACAAATTTTAAATGATATGTGAAGCATTGTTTGAGTTGTGTATTAAGTGAAGACACTTATATTAAAACATAAATCCCTTTAATTCATTGTTAGTCTAAGTAAAAAGTTTTTACACACTATGAAATGTGTAAATATACAATTTGAATTTTAATGAACTTACCCTAATCCATTATTGTTAGATTCTCAACATTATCAAAATAAGAAAACACAAAGAACAATATTAAAAAAAAAAACACTTTTATTGATCATTGAAGGTTCTATAAACAAATAGTCTAATACAACTATAGTGTATTGTCAAACCCCCCATAAGGGTCTACATATATAGAACCTAGACTAAGATAATAATAGGAAATGGTTAAGATAGTTAAAGTAATAAAAGTTTACACTAAACTATCTATCACACAACTATTAAATAACCTTTGGAAGATATATACACTTCAACAAATGGTCTCATCGGATAATTTAACTATCTAACCGCTCTTTTACATGATTTAGAGCTAATAATCATAATTATACTAAGTTGCGCTTATAAATCTAAGTTTTGGTTTGAATAAGATGTTAATATACTATAGAATATACTTAATAACGATAGTTGATATTTCATCATTTAAATAATATTAAGTAAAGGCATCTATGTTAAAGCATAGACCCCTTAATTCATTGTTAGTTTAAGTCAAATAAATTAAGATATTAGGTGGTGAAAAGATGAGTAAAACGTTTTCGCACTCTATGAGATGTGTAGATATGTAGTTTGAATTGTTAGATTAGAAAAAAAAGATATATAAAACGTTCAATCCCTAATCCATTATTGTTAGATTTTCAACAATATCAAAATAAGAAAACACAAAGAATAATATTAAAAGAAAACACTTTTATTGATCATGGAAGGTTCTATACACAAATAGTTTAATACAATTATTGTACATTGTTAAAGCACAAAATAATATATATATATATATATATATATATATATATATATAATAATAATAATAATAAGAAATGTCTAAGATAGTTAAACTAATAAAAATTTACACTAGACTTATCACACAACTATTAAATAACCGTTGATAAATATATATACACTTTCAACAAATGGTCTCATGGGACGATTTAAATATCTAACCGTCTTTCTATATGATTTAGAACTAATTATCATAATTATCTTGAGCTGCACTTGTAAATCTAAGTTTTGATTTGAATAAAATGTTAATACATGATAGAATATGCTAAATATGACGATAGTTGATTTTCCATCGATTAAATAATATTTATGTATAGATTCATTTATAGTCTAACCTTGTATATTTGTGTTTGATGGAATTGAGTGTTTATGAATTGCTAATTAAGATATTTTATTTTATGTACACTTTTCTAGTGATGAAAATTTGTTTCAATTACTTAAGGATTAGAAATTTATTTCGAATCTCGTTCAGTAAAAAAATAAAATATATATATATATATATATATATATATATATATATATATATATATATATATATATATATTTCAAAAGTTATTAATCTTATTTGAGATAGAAATCCATAATCATACGATAGTTTATACCGCTACAGTGTCACAGTTCAATTATACACAATGATCTAATGTCATAAAACATTAATAGTTATTTTTATTAGTAAACAGAGACCATCATAAGGGAGATTTGATAAATGGTAATTTTCAGTTAATTTGGTTTCACGTCTAATTGTGATTTTCGTTGTTTTAAGAAAAAGGAATAGTTATAATTTTTCACATCCCGAATGTGATTTGTTACTTCCAAAAAAAATAGAATAAAAGTAAAATGGTGTTTTATCAGTAAATTAAAAGAGGTTGCTTTCACAACACAAGCGATCTGAGTTCAATCCAAATTAATCAAATATGTAGTGATACATTTAATACGAAAATTATATACCAAAAATCAAACACTTGTTAAATATAGTTGGTCTCAATCTCCAAGCCAAAAAATTAATTATTACTTTTATTTTCTTATTCTCTGACATAGGTTTCACAAGAAGATAGTGATTTCTGAGCACTGAGTTCAGATCATGAACTGTATCTTAATATTAAAAGGAAAAGAATAACACCAAAAACAATATTCAGTGAGTGAATCTTGAGCGTGGCTTATCCCACTCATCTCATTATAAAAACAAAAGAGGCCATGAATTGGATTCCTCGATTCTGTTCGTCATATTTTACTGACTTGCATTTGGCCATTTCTGAGTCACTCTTTGTCTTCATGCATCCATTCTCTGCAATCAAACAACAATTTAGTAACCACTTCCATTTGTTTACTGGCACGGATTTCTCACAATTTTCACTGCAACAAGTCAACAAAACTAATTAGTGTATGCATATTACGGTAACCCAATACTTTATTTTGGCTTATTATAATTAACTAGTCCATGTTACACGCGCGTGTGCACATGCTATATAGCAATAGCACCCAACTTTGACAAGTAAATTTCGTTATTACAAAGTCTGTGATGAGGTAAATTATGTGTCACAAAGGAGTAAACAGAAAACTTCACAGGCATGCACAAAACCTTCTGAGTTCTGCATCTTGGTTAATCTTAGCTGACATAAACTAAAGGTTAATAGAGCATTCACTGAAAGTTTCAATGAATCAGCAAAACACCATCATGGACCAGTGCTTTGTTCCTCTGCTACTGCAGGGCTGAGACTAGTGCTTCTTCTTTCCTTTGGATGACTAAGATACAAATGCAGCACGAACATATGAAATATAATTGTTTTGTGTGTTCCATTTTCTAGTTGTTTATGCCAAAGTTCTTGACTAATGTTGTCTTCAGCAACTTCTTCAACTGGTCCTGCGGCATTAATTCAGTTTGATTTCCCAAGTACAATATGAAACTTTAACAATGCGGCATGTTACAAGACCACATAAATCAAGGAGTTCATGTTTCTTTAATGTTGCTTGGCACGTACTCCTAATATAAATTATGGAGGCATCAAAGACTTTCGATATTCACTACCAAAAAAATTATTTCCCACTTTCCAAAGGGCAAATTTAATAAGATAGATGGTCACAGGGGAAAAGGCTTGGAAATACGAATTAAAGTTCCCAATAATGAAATTAAGGGCAGATTATAAATTAGCATACACCTCATTTTCACTTTATATCCTTTTTTCTTTTTCTCTATATTTTTCCAGCGTCCAAATTCACCCAAAATGAGATGGACATGGATGTTTATAGTTATTCTCAGTACCTTCAAAATTTCTCATTCCAAAATAAAACAAATGCCAGTACTATATTATATTTTACAAAAAACATAAAAAAAAAAAGATAACAGAAAGGTTGATGGATAAAGATTAATGCTTTCCTGAGGGGACCAAGTTTGACTAGAGGTTCCACACCGTCAGAAAAGAAACCGAGGATGTCACAGTTTTACACGATGTGAAGTGTTTTTCCGATTTATACACAATCATGTTTAGAAAATTGAAAAGGATTATGATCACATTGAGCATAACATATGGCTGAAAGTTTTTATATTATATACACTGATTCTATCACTAGTTATTGGTAACATAACACAAACCGAAATGAAGAGAAAGAGAAAAACCAGAGTGAGAGAAATGCAGAAGAAGGTGATAATAAATTAATGAAACAATGAGTATCTGGAAAGAGCATTACATGTTTCATTATTTGAATTTACAAGGAAAAATTGAAGATCCAGCACTAGAAAGACATGAGGCTAACGAGGAGATCAGCAAAAGCACCAAGAATGAACTTGTGGGTGTTCTTTGGGTTGAGCGCAAGATAGCAGAGAAGAAGCTCGTGCAACACATTCCAGTTCGACTTCACGTCCATCAGCTCCGGACGCGCCTCCACCATCTCCTGCATCGACCGCCGGAAATCCACGTAAGGGTCCGGCGAGTACGTGGCCACCGCCACGCTCCCCTTGAACGGCACCTTCTTATTCATCTTCGTCTTCTCAACATCAGCGCCATCTTCTCTCAGCGACGGCGAGTGGTGTTGGGTGGCTTTGTTGGTGTATTGAAGGAGGGAGTTTGAGTGGCCGGGAGAGGAGAAGAAGAACCTCTGGGAGGCACAAGCGGTGGCGAAGTCGGCGGGTTGAGGTTCGGGTTCTGGTTCGAAGAAGGTGGTGGTGGAGAAGAAAGTGGAGGTGAAAGAGTTGTTAGAGGTTAAGGTAGGGTCATAGATAGAGTTGAAGTTCTTTATCATAATGGAAGAAGGAGATGCAGAGTGAATGTTGTGATGTGAGGAAGTAGTAATGGGGCTCAATGGTGGAGTTTCTGAGTCAGGAGTAGCTGAGTTTGAGCAGCACATGTTGAGGTTGAGGTGCCTCAGATTTCTCGTGTTTGGCATATTAATTTGTTTGAAAACAGAAAAAGGTTTGGAAGAAGTGAAGGAAAATAAGGCAGATGGAAAGAAGCTTTTGATACACGAATACCACCATATGTATATATATTACTATTATTATTATACGGAAGAAGTAAGAGTTTAAAATTCAATTTTGATACTGTGTGATTAAAAGCTAAAATGTTTGAACACCATATTTATTTAAAGATTTTAGGTTAGAAGTGTAATTAATTTCTTATCCATGAGTTAAGTTTATGTCTTCGTTATATATTTTTTGAAAAGAGCCATCGGTTTGTTTAGGCATAGAACGAAGGGAAAATATATATGGTGAAACAAGGTGAAAAAAATGAATGATGTTGAGTTTCAAAGTTTTATCAATTTGATGAATATGAGGTGACAGGAGCGTGTAAATGAAAAGACTAGTATAGCGAAACGCCCAAAACATGCGGGTTTTCAGTGCATAGCTTAGTTTGAGATGAAAGGAAGGTGCACATGGGAAACGATAAAGACTAAAGAGGTATCAAACAAAAGCAAGGCACAAACCAATAACGAGTCTTTCAGTGGTATATATTTAATTGTTTATGAGATAGAGACAGAGTAGTGAATACCAATGCGAAGATAAAATCATTAAAAATAGAAGGATTCCAAATAGTATAAGACAATATTACTCATGGTTGGTCCATTTCATGCACAGATCTACTATAAAATCACCATACAGGAAAGTGACGGATCAGGCGCCTATCAATTCATTATTCATACAATAAAAGCCTTCTCTCTAATTCGGTCCCACTCTCATACTTTTTTTTTTAATTGTCTTGCTTTGCATAATAATTATGTTAATACACAGTTACTCTCCCAACAATTCATGTTAAGTTTGATCATTTTGATTGAAATGATGTCAACAACACTTAAGAATGTTGGTGCTACTTTAATTGCAATGTTTTGTGATATAAAATTTAGAATAAGAGCAAAATAATTTGAGAATTAAACTGATTTTCCTTTCAATTTTTTTTTTCTTTTGGATTCTATGGCAGTGTGGTGATAGGTCCAATGTCGATTGAGTCAGTAAGTCTATATTGTCGATCGTGTCAATAGTGAGATTTGGTTTAAAGAACTTTTAGCCTTACGTTATGCGATAATAGATCCAATGCTGAATGAGTCAATAAGCCTAATGTCGAAGGGTATGATTGGTAAAATGACTACTTGATTGTTAACTAGGTTGGTAAGCCTAATATCGATCTAGAGATAGGAAAAATGTCGATCAAATCTATAGGCTCAATACAAATCTAGAGGTAGGAAAACTTTTATTTGGTTCGACAGGCCCAATACCGATCTTGGGATAGGAAAAATGTCGATTGGACAGATAGGTCTAATACAAATCTAGAGATAGAAAAAATATCGATTAGATGATACGATAGATGTTAGTTAATACATTTGTAAGGGGTTAGAAGCTATGTGCTAAAATAATGAATAAGGGACATTAAAGAACATTTTGTTGGGGTAAATTGTAACGTCCCAAAAACTAAATAACTTCAATTAATAAAACATCACATACTTGAATAATTAGAGAGTACGTGGTTTAGGGTAGAAATGTATACAACATGTCAAAAAGCCGGATTACAAGAAAAAGGGGCCCCACACGGCCCAACCAGAAATATACTGAACATAACACAATTAAGAATACTAGGTCTTGTTCGTACAAGAAAACATAAATAATAGAATCTGCCGGTAATGAGCCCCATAGTGGGCCCAACACCTGTCTAGTGCGTCAAGCTGCAGCATCCCTATTACCATCACCACTGCCAAGAGTTCTCACATTTGCTCCTATCAACAAGGTTGATGATCATCGCAAAGGTAGAGTCCACACATAACACACAAGCAAGCAAAAGGGTAAGCTAGCGAAAAAGTCATCATATCATGCACTCAACATACCATTAACATTCAAACATACATAGCAGACTCCCACATGTGAAGTACTCATCCATATCAAACCTAAGACTTGACTATCCGGATATGTACCTGAGGCACCACCACGTGGCAGTGGAATTACGTCCTAGCATTGAGGCATCACCGTGAGGCCTTCACGGAATTATACCCTTACAGGAGGCACCACCACGTGGCCTTTGTGGAATTACGCCCTGGCCCTGAGGCACCACCACGACCCCCCATGGAATTACGTCCTTTTGTCGAGGCACCACCAAGGACTCCCCTTAAGAGGGTCAATGGAATTATGTCCAACCGATGAGGCGCCACCAGGATCTCTCACTACAAGAGTCATGGAATTATGCCCTACTCATACTTTAAACATGTTCCACCCACCAATCAAGAGTTTCCCATAACATAAATGTCATGTAAAATCTACAGTTCATACAACTCATGCTTTTCAATTCATATTAAATCAACTAACATGCGATTTCCGTTTCAAATGTAACATATTAATCATGCCATCGTCATGCAACCCTTCTAGTAAAGCATTTGGGTCAGATAACAAACCACAGATCAGTGAATCACTCAACAAAAACATCAAAAATCTGCCCATTACCTCGCCCAAGCTAATAGGGCTCGCTCAGGCGAGGGGGACCCTCTCGCTTAGGCGGATCCCATCTCACCTAGGCGAGAGCGCGACAAAGGGACAACACCTTCTGCGGGATCTCGCTCAGGCGAGCCCCTTCTCGCCTAAGCGAGATTGTACCTCGCTCAAAAACTAATCCAGGTCGCCTGGGTGACCTTTCGTGCAGGAAAACTTGGGCGAGCCTCTGTCAGTCTTGCCTAGGTGAGGCATGCTCGCTTGGGCGAGAAAACCAGTGCCCGCCACTGTTCTTTCGAGCGACAGTAACCCACACACACCCACGCAGTCCAACAGGCATTTCCAACCGATTATTTTCACACACCGGCCGCTCAACATCATATAGTCATCAAAACAAACAGATTCTACCGAAGATATGGTAAGGTCTAGCTTCCCTTACCTAGAAAGGGTTAATACGGGACCTCGATGGTAGACACAGACTCAACAGAACGAGGAGCACTCTTAGGAGCTGGAAAAACACGAAAATAACACACGGTAAGATCATCACAGAGGCTTAGTTGGGTAAAACACGAAAGGACACCAAGAATTGAGATGCACGAGATGTAGGATGACTTACATGGAGTAGAAACAGCTTGAGCGGAGAGTGCGGTTGCTCAAGGAGGCACAAGGGTTCTGTTTTACGGAAAAAGCACAGAATTAGGGTTTTAGGGCATATTAGGTCTGATCCTCCCCTTTGGGCCTGTCCTTAGGCCCACAAGATGGGGCAGCCCTTTAAAGAAAAGGCACAAGAGAAAAGCGGGTCTTACATTCTCCCCAATAAGAAAATTTTCGACCTCGAAAATGAAAACTTACCAAGTGAAGAGATGCGGGTGTGATTTCCTCATGTCCTCCTCTAACTCCCATGTAGAGTCACCTGTTCTCCGATCCCATATGACCTTAACCAGTGTGACTGTTTTTCCTCTGCGTTCTTCCACCTTGCTATCCTCTAGAGCAATGGATGACACTTCCACAGTGAGGTCCTCCCTAATCTGTATATCCTCAGCTTCCAACACATGGGCCGGATCAAACACATACTTCCTCAACTACGACACGTGAAACACCGGGTGAAGATTTGCCAACTGAGGAGGCAAGGCTATCTCATAAGCCACTGGTCCAATCCTCCTCAAGATCTGATAGAGGCCAAGGAACTTAGGAGAAAGTTTTCTTGAGCGGAGAGCCCTTCCCACACCTGTGGTTCGGGTCACCCTCAAGAACACGTGATCTTCAGCCTCGAATTCCAAGGGCCTCCTCCTGCGGTCTGCATAAGCCTTTTGCCTGCTCTGTGAAACTTGCATCTTGTTCCTCACCTGTCTCACCTTCTCGGTGGTCTGCTCCAACAACTCTGGTCCAACCAATACCGCCTCTCCATCCTGATACCAGCACAAAGGAGTCCTACACTTCCGACCATAAAGAGCCTCATAAGGTGCCATCCCGATACTCGCATGGAAACTGTTGTTGTTAGTGAACTCAATCAATGGCAACACCTCATCCCAAGCACCCAAATGATCCAGTACGCATGTCCGCAGTAAGTCCTCAAGTGACTGGATCGTCCTCTCAGACTGACCATCTGTCTGCGGACGATATGCTGAACTCATCGTGAGTTTGCTTCCCAAAGCGCCCTGCAAGGTTTGCCAAAACAGTGATGTGAATCGTGGATCTCTATCTGATACAATGCTCGAAGGCACCCCATGCAACCTCACAACCTCTCTGATGTACAACTGAGCTAACTTAATCATAGACATCCTCAGGTTCATGGCCAAGAAATGTGCACTCTTGGTCAGTCGGTCCACTATGACCCAGATGGTGTCATGTCCTCTAAAAGTCTGTGGCAGGTGGGTTACGAAGTCCATCGAGATGCTGTCCCACTTCCACACCGGTACCTCCAAGGGCTGCATAGTCCCTCCAGGCCTCTGGTGCTCTACCTTTGCCTTTTGACAGGTCAGACAGGCAGACACGTACTGTGCCACATCCTTCTTCATACCCTGCCACCAGAAGTTTTCCTTGAGGTCCTGGTACATCTTAGTCATGCTAGGATGTAGACTAAGACGACTTTTATGCCCTTCCTCTAGGATCAACTTCTTCACCTCAACATCATCGGGTACGCACACCCTGTCCTGAAATCTCAAGATGCCATCACTACCCAAGGTAAAGTCCTTTGCCTCTTCTGACCCCAATTGTTCACTAATTCTGTTCAGGCTAACATCCAATAACTGTCTTTCCCTAACCGAGTTCAGAAAGTCACTAGATATGGTCAGGTTACTACATCTAATGAATCCTGATTCCAACTCCACCTGCAGTTTCATGTCTCTGAATTTCTCTAGCAGTTCCACCTCCTTGATCATGAGGTGAGCGGTGTGCACCACCTTCCTACTCAGAGCATCGGCTACCACGTTCGCCTTCCCCGGATGGTACAAAAGCTCAAAATCACAATCCTTCAAGAACTCCATCCATCTTCTCTGTCTCATGTTCAACTCCTTCTGATCAAATAGATACTTCAGACTCTTGTGATCACTGAATACTCGGAATTGAGCACCGTAGAGGTAGTGCCTCCAAATTTTCAAGGCAAAAACTATAGCTGCCAGCTCCAGGTCATGAGTGGGATAGTTTCTCTCATGCACCTTGAGTTGCCTCGACGCATAGGCCACTGCCTTCTTCTCTTGCATCAGAATACAACCAAGTCCAAGGTGGGATGCGTCACAATAGACCTCAAAGGGTTTTCCAACATCCGGGATAACCAATATCGGGGCGCTCGTCAAACGTCGCTTCAGCTCTTGGAAACCTTCCTCACACTTATCCGTCCAAGCGAAGGGTCGGTCTTTCCGAGTGAGCTGGGTCAGGGGCGCCACTATCTTGGAGAATCCCTCTATGAATCTCTTATAGTAGCCGGCTAAACCCACAAAGCTTCTGATTTCGGTCGCTGACTTGGGGCTTTCCCACTTAACCACTGCGTCGACTTTTGCTGGGTCTACCGCAATGCCTTGTGCAGATATCACATGGCCCAAGAATTGTACCTCATCCATCCAGAACTCACACTTGGACAATTTTGCATACAGTTGTTTCTCCCTCAGGATACCAAGCACTATCCTCAGGTGCTCGACATGCTTCTCTTGAGTCCTAGAATAGATAAGGATGTCGTCTATGAAGACCACGACAAACTTATCTAGAAACGGTCTGAAAATTCTGTTCATGTAGTCCATGAACACCGTCAGAGCATTGGTCACACCAAAAGGCATAACCACATACTCGTAGTGTTCATATCGGGACCTGAAGGCCGTCTTCTGTACATCATCCGCCTTCACCAGAATATGGTGATATCCCGACCGCAAGTCAATTTTTGAAAATACCGAGGATCCATGCAACTGATCCATCAAGTCATCTATTCTCGGGAGGGGGTACTTGTTCTTGATGGTCATCTTGTTCAACTGCCTGTAGTCTACGCATAGGCACGAGCTCCCATCTTTCTTTTTCACCAACAGTACAGGTGCCCCCCAAGGCGAAGTGCTGGGTCGGATAAACTGCTTCGCCATTAGCTCCTTAATCTGTTTCTTGAGTTCAACCAGCTCCGCCGGAGCCATACGATAGGGAGCCATCGATACCGGACCTGTCCCCAGCACTAGATCGATAGAAAACTCCACCTCTCTGTGGGGAGGCAACCCTGACACTTTCTCCAAGAATACATCCTCAAATTCCTGCACCACCGGTATAGCAGACTCCATCTTTCCCCTTTTCACCTCTAGATGTGTGAAAATCACAAAGCACTACGCACCACCACGCAGTTCCTTCAGAACCCCTTGGGACGATAACAACTTAGGCACCTCCGAGTCTGGGAATAACAGGCTCTTTTCTCGGCAGTCTATAAGAATGTGATTGGTAGAGAGCTAATCCATCCCTAGGATTACCTCCAACTCCTGTAGAGGTAGGCAGATTAGATTCACTTTTTACCTGCGTCCTTCTACCCCACTGGACACCTCGCACACAAGGATGACGTCCTGACCAAACCCGACGCCGGAGTAGACACCGCAAGCTCACACTGCAGCTCGCACACCGGCAGACCCAACCGTTTCACACATGCATTTGACACAAAAGAGTGTGTCACTCCAGAATCATATAGCACACAACAAGCTTTCCCAGCTATCAAACAATGGCTTATAACAAGGTTACCTGAGCCTGCAGCCTCCACTCCGGTCATGGCATACACTCTGCCGGTCGCCTGAGGCCTGTTGCCTCTGAGCCTCTGCTGGTTCTGTGCAGGAGCCTGTACTGGCGGTCGCGTCACTGCTCTAGCAAAGGTGGGGCAGTCCCTCCCAAAGTGGCCCTCATTGCCACAATTGTTGCACTTCTTGAAGCCTGCAAGCTGGGGGCAAACATTCCTCTTGTGCGGTCCCCCACACTGGTAGCACTGAATCCTGTTCTGCTGAGAAGAAGACTCCCTAGACCCCTGAGACTGGAAATAGGGCCTAGTGTAGGGCTTCTTCCTTTCCTCGTGCCTGTGCCTGGACCTAGATGGTCCTCCCACTCTTTGTTGGGATGAGTGCTGAGTCTCCACCTCTACCTTCATCTTCTCCATGACCCTCGCCTTCTCCACCAAGGCGGAAAAATCCTTGATGGATAGCAGGACCACCATCAAACGAAGGTCTCCACGAAGGCCGTTCTCGAACTTCCAGCATCGCCACTCTTCGTCCAGTGGCATGGTGTAGAAACGACTAAGGTGTTTGAACTTTTCCACATACTCAGCCACAGACTTGCTTCCATGGGTTAATTGCAAGAATTCTACCTCTTTAGTGTATTTGACGCTGTCAGGGAAGTACTCGGAAAGGAACTTCCTCCTGAAGACATCCCAAGCAACTGGCTCCTGTCTCTCCTCCATCATTGACTTCATACTGACCCACCAGTGCTCAGCCTCACTTGTGAGCATATACACCGCGAATGCCAGTCTACTCTCCTCTGGGCACATCTTGGCATCAAATATCCTCTCCAAGTCCTTCAGCCACTGGTCTGCTGCGTCCAGACTGGTCTTGTCTCCAAACTTCACCGGGTGGTGTTTCAGAAAGTCTTCCAGACTCCACTCCCGGACTGTAGGTCGTGGCTTTGGGCCAAAAGCAGGGGCAGCCACCCTGTTCTCCTCCAGTTGGCGGAGGGCCTCCATATGTTGCCTGTGAGCGTCCTCAGCAGCCGCCCTAGCAGCCTCCATCTGCTACATCACCAGCTGTTGCTGCTCGAGTGTTGCCGCTTGTCGCTGCATTGATGCTTCGTGTTGTTGCATCATCGTCGTACTTTGCTGCGTCATAGCAGCTACCATTGCTTCAATCGCTCTGGCGATCTCTGGTGCATCGCCCTGAGAAGATTGCGGAGTCCTACGGGATAGTGCCATGGTTCACTGGCACACAGGGAAGTCACTTGGTTAGGCTTGATAAGACAGAGATTAGCTAAGAACATTCAGAAAACACAGAGAAAACTAAGCAGATACCCAAGTCCACAGACCTTAGGAACGACCGCTCTGATACCATAAATGTAAGTCCGAAAAACTGAATAACTTCAATTAATAAAACATCACATACTTGAATAATCAGAGAGTACGAGGTTTAGGGTAGAAATGTATATAACATATCAAAAAGCCGGATTACAAGAAAAAAGGGGCCCCACATGGCCCAACCAGAAATATACTGAACATAACACAATTAAGAATACTAGGTCTTGTTCGTACAAGAAAACATAAATAATAGAATCTGCCGGTAATGAGCCCCACAGTGGGCCCAACACCTGTCTAGTGCGTCAAGCTGCAACATCCCTATTACCATCACCACTGCCAAGAGTTCTCACATCTGCTTCCATCAACAAGGTTGATGATCATCGCAAAGGTAGAGTCCACACATAACACACAAGCAAGCAAAAGGGTAAGCTAGCGAAGAAGTCATCATATCATGCACTCAACATACCATTAACATTCAAACATACATAGCAGACTACCACATGTGAAGTACTCATCCATATCAAACCTAAGACTTGACTATCCGGATATGTACCTGAGGCACCACCACGTGGTAGTGGAATTACGTCCTAGCATTGAGGTATCACCGTGAGGCCTTCACGGAATTATACCCTTACAGGAGGCACCACCACATGGCCTTTGTGGAATTACGCCCTGGCCTTGAGGCACCACCACGACCCCCCGTGGAATTACGTCCTTTTGTAGAGGCACCACCAAGGACTCCCCTTAAGAGGGTCCACGGAACTACGTTCAACCGATGAGGCGCCACCAGGATCTCTCACTACAAGAGTCATGGAATTATGTCCTACTCATACTTTAAACTTGTTCCACCCACCAATCAAGAGTTTCCCATAACATAAATATCATGTAAAATCTACAGTTCATACAACTCATGCTTTTCAATTCATATTAAATCAACTAACATGCGATTTCCGTTTCAAATTTAACATATTAATCATGCCATCATCATGCAACCCTTCTAGTAAAGCATTTGGGTCAGATAACAAACCACACATCAGTGAATCACTCAACAAAAACATAAAAAATCTGCCCACTACCTCGCCCAAGCTAACAGGGCTCGCTCAGGCGAGGGGGACCCTCTCGCTCAGGCGGATCCCATCTCGCCTAGGCGAGAGCGCGACAAGGGGACAACGCCTTCTGCAGGATCTCGCTCAGGCGAGCCCCTTCTCGCCTAAGCGAGATTATACCTCGCTAAAAAACTAATCCAGGTCGCCTGGGCGACCTTTCGTGCATTAAAACTTGGGCGAGCCTCTGTTAGTCTCGCCTAGGCGAGGCATGCTCGCTTGGGCGAGAAAACCAGTGCCCGCCACTGTTCTTTTGAGCGACAGTAACCCACACACACCACGCAGTCCAACAGGCATTTCCAACCGATTATTTTCACACACCGGCCGCTCAACATCATATAGTCATCAAAACAAACAGATTCTACCGAAGATATGGTAAGGTCTAGCTTCCCTTACCTGGAAAGGGTTAATATGGGACCTCGATGGTAGACACAGACTCAACAGAACGAGGAGCACTCTTAGGAGCTGGAAAAACACGGAAATATCACACGGTAAGATCATCACAGAGGCTTAGTTGGGTAAAACACGAAAGGACACCAAGAACTGAGCGACACGAGATGTAGGATGACTTACGTGGAGTAGAAACAGCTTGAGCGGACTTGGAAGCGGCGAGAAGGCAAACCCTAATGGAGAGTGCGGCTGCTCAAGGAGGCACAAGGGTTCTGTTTTACGGAAAAAGCACAGAATTAGGGTTTTGGGGCATATTAGGTCTGATCCTCCCCTTTGGGCCTATCCTTAGGCCCACAAGATGGGGCATCCCTTTAAAGAAAAGGCACAAGAGAAAAGTGGGTCTTACATAAATGGGAAGTTTTTAGAATATTAAGATCAATTTTTAATTCAGGAGGTATGAAAAAAAATAATAAAAGGGTGCGCTGGGGATGGAAAATGGGACAAATAACTTTTAAATGCTTATGGCTAGTAGTACTTGTTAGCTAGGATAAGTTCATTTAAGCTCTCTTATAAACGAAGAATATAAAGAGTATTACTAAATTTTCTTGAGATTTCTTCTATGTGCATTCAATATCCACTAAACTTTGTAACAACACATTATTCAACATTGTCTCCTTTAATGTGTTGTTCTTGAACTCCTAAAGCTTTTCTTATTTACATAACTTCAAATTTACCTTTCTTCTTGTTCAATTGAATGTCAAATAATAAAATTAGGTTAAATTACTCTTTTTTTTTCATTCTTTTTGTGAAGTGTAAAAATTAGTTCTCTAATTTTTTTTATGTTTCAATTTGGTCATAGTTTTTTAAAAATGATTCAATTTGGTCATTTTCATTAGTTTGACCAAATGGTATAAAGTTAACGTCACATGTCAATATGTGAGTTTTTGGATTTTTTTATTTTTTTTTAACTTTTTTTACACATGTCACTTCACAGTTGTGCAACATGTTAAAAAGTATTAATTTGGTCCATATATTTGTTTTTAGTTTCAATTTAGTCCCAATTTTTGTAAAAATAAAGCAATATTGTCTCTTTTTAAATTGAGACTCAATTTATTTTTTGTATAAATCTTATGCTAATATTCTTACAAAAATTGACATTTTTATTAAATATTTGTAGAAATATTTTTAAACAAACTTTAAAATCTATACGAAATATTCAACTTATTAATTTTAATTTGTTCATGTATTTTTTGGTTGCATGATTTGTGTTCCGTCTCACATTAGATTTAATAATCACATTCAAACTCCAACTAACATGATTTCAAACATGTATTTTGTATACATTTTAAAGTTAACTTAAAAATATTTTCATAAATATTTAATAAAAATATTAATTTTAGTAAGAATATCACATAAGATTTATACAAAAAGTAAATTGAGCCTCAATTTAAGGAGGGACAATATTGTTTCATTTTTAGAAAAGATGGGACTAAATTGAAACTAAAAACAAATATAGGGACAAAATTGAGACCTTTTGGCACGTGGCACAATTGTGAAGTGATATGTGTAAGAAAAAAAAATTAAGAAAAAAAAATAACATCCAAAAAATCACATATTGACACGTGAAGTTGACTTTAACATCGTCTGGTCAAACTAACAGAAAAGACTAAATTAAATCATTTTTTTAAAAAACTAAGACCAAATTGAGCCAAAAAAAATAGAGGACTAATTTGACACTTCTTGACAAACACAAGGACCAAAAAAGTAATTTAACCATAAAATTATGATTGATTGGCTATGTATTTTCTTCTTTCATGGTGGATTGGATTTTAGCTCATAACAACAATTGATTTATTATCACAATGAATAATTTCATCATTTAATTTTTCACCAAAATCTTCAAGTATTCTCTTCAACTAAATTACTTGTTGGGTTGCTAAGATAACTTAATTATATTCAACCTTTGCAACAAGTATTTATTTTTTTAGGTCAAGCCATCTAGGTTATGCTTTACTTTGTACACCCATTTCACATTAATAACTTATTTGTCATTTGGCTTCTTAATCATCTCCAATGTTTTATTTGTTTCAATTCCCTCAGTTTTTTTCCTGCATAACATTCCTTAAAGCTTCTTCTTTAATTTCCTTTTCAAAGCTTTCTAATTCTACAACACAATAATTGTACCATTTATAAATATCACTAAAAATCCCCATTTTTAAGAGTTGAGCTTGAAGATGAAGAACTCAAACTCTAAGGACTCGATGAGTGTGAGAACTTGATGTACTTGGAGTAGTTTCTCATTTTCACATTAATCACTAGTTGTTGAACTTTGGTGGAAAGTAGTTTTTAAAATTGTTTTCTACAATGTACTTGGAGTAGTTTCTCATTTTCACATTAATCACTAGTTGTTGAACTTTGGTGGAAAGTAGTTTTTAAAATTGTTTTCTACTCTACCTTTTCTTATTGCAACTCCAAGAAGCTTTCTCATCAAATATCATATCTTGACTAATTATCACCTTCTTTGTCTCACTATAAGAAATTTGCTACTTTTCTATTTATATTTACATACGGATATGAATCCGTCGATGAATTGTTTGTTATATACAAATATTACATACGAATTTAAATTCGTATGTAAATTTGTCATACATACTGATTTTTCTATAGGTAACATTAAGGTAAATTAATGACTCATTTTTGTAGAAAATATCCACATATAAACTTAGTGTGTTGGGGGAGAAATTTTTCAAACGAAAAATTTGTATGTAATGCTAATTTGATTTGTATGTAAGTAAAGCGATATATTATGTATGAATTTTACATAAAAATTATAATAAAACAATTTTACAAAAAAGAAAATTTGAAAATGTATTGTGTAAATTTGGAAACTTTTTGGTGGTTTAGTCTAAAATCTTATGGAGCCACTTTACCCTAAATCCATTAAAAAATTTCTCCCACTTCAATCCCAACTTCAATCCCAATTTCATAAATGACTAAAATCATAATATCACATGTCACCTCAATCGAAAACATCCCCCCCCTTCAATCTCAGATTCGCAAAGCACTTTAAGCTCTAACATCAACGTTGTTGGTGTGCCATAAAAAATTTTTTCGATGTTCCTTAAGGATTGAACCATAGTGAGAAATTAAGTTGAACTGAGATGAAGGTGAAGCTTGGTTCAGGGCAATATTGCTTACATATTGTGGTTGGTTTGAAAAGCTAAGGTTTGTTTGTCATTACACACAGTGATTAGGTCCAAGCCAATTCGTCTGTACCCTAGGTAAGCATTTAATGTTTTTAAGTTATTATGTAAGGCATTGATGATTATTAGTATAAATAGTTCAAAATTGTCCTTTATGATGAAAGAGCCTTCGCTTGCTAGTTCTCTATAACAAATAGGAGAAAATGGAATGATAGTAGAAGAGGAATGTAGAAATAATAGTTAGAAAGGTTTGAGACTAGGAAGGGATAATGGGAAGGAACCAAATCATGTCTTGTGGGTTACTGTTTTAAAAAAAATGAAGTTACTATATAGAAATTAAAATAACTCAGAATCTCCATATCCAATAAAGAATTAGGCCACATGATGTTTCTACATAGAGAAACGAAAATTTAGATGGTTGTGTACAAGTATTTGTTTATGTTGAAGTGGAGTGCATGAGTGGTTAGCTAGTAGAAGAATTATAACAATTTAAAATTTTGAGAATGAGTAACGTAACAAAGATAGGATGGGTGGGTGATTGCATTTCATTCTAAATTTTGTTCCAATATCAACTGTTTATCTTTTGATGAGGCTTTGTTATAAAATAAGCTCTCATTTTCTCTTGGATTTTTTAGTGACATGGATGAGAATGGACCAATAAAGAAAAAGGGCCAATGAGAAATACTATGATCTCTTAGTTCCTTTATAATTTCATTTCATTGGAATTTTGTAATTAGTGGAGTGGAACACTTGTCTTTAAATGGTTGGAGTTGCACATTCTCTAATAAATCACACTCTTTAACATATTCTAATATACCAACTTGCTCTTGAAATTTATTAAAAATCACAAAGATTGGTATATGTCACAACTAACTTATTTCTTGATTTATGTAGTTTTAGATAAATTTTAACCATAATGTGCTATGTAAAATGTGTTTCTACTAACCCTGTGTTACTATAAAGATTTTACACTTACCTAGATTGATGAACCTATCCATTCTATACTTTGTTTAATTTGCCTTTATCCTTTTTATTTTGTAATAAATTAAATCAATTTACTGAAAGAGAAAAATGGTGGCTTATAAGCACCATAATGGTATAAAAACCAGAGCCATGACAAATGCTAGGGCCATTTACAGTCAAAGAAGACCCCTTATAGGGTTATTGCTTCTTACAAACCAATCAAATTACTGAATCAAATGCTTCAACTCAAATACATGCAGATTTTCCTTTGTGGTTTAGGGGAGATGTATGGATCTTCAAATTCTATAATTTACTTTTGTATAACTTATTTAACTATTTCATAAAAAAATATGACATTGTTATATTTGTAGGTTCATAAAGAGCCTTTAAGTGCGAGGAACAAACACTTAAGACATTTATCACTTGCTCCATTAAAGTGTGTAAAAGAATGACACATATTCTTTGTAAATGGGTACAAATTTCACACTTATGCATGGAGTGAGGGAAAGAGAATGATAAATAGTGGAGTTTGCGTAAATGGCCTTACAGAAGGAGGTGAAGATAATTTCTATGGTTTAATTCAACACATATATGAGATGAAGTACAATTCTTCAATCTCTGATAAGAAAGTTGTATTACTTTATTGTGATTGGTTTGATCCATCAACAAAAGGTACAAAAGTAGATTCGAAATATGATATTGTGGATATTCAAATGGATAAAAGATGTGTCATTTAATACTTTTATCGTTGCACATAATGTAAGACAAGTGCATTATGCACCATATCCATCATCATGCATTGACAAACGTGGTTGGTGTGTTGCAATCAATGCGAAGCTAGAGGTCATATAGAATATGATGATGTAGAATTGGAAGTGTCATATCGAGTTGATGAAATGTCACATGTCAATAAAGTGATTGAAGTTGAACAAGTTTTCAAATTGCAAGATTTTGAGGCTGATTTGGTGAATGACTTTTCTTTTTCCTTCCTTTCTCGGAATGATTGTCAATGATGTTTCCATGGATGCATCCTTCATACACAATATATTTTTCTTCTCAATCCTTGGTAGCTAAAACACCATATTCTTTTGAGAAAGCAACATAAAAACATTGTAATTTAAGTGCCCTAGTCTCTTATGCCAAATACAAGAATCATTTTCTTTTCTAGCCATCAAGTTGAGTTCTCTCTCATAGTTAATACACTGAAAAACTTTTGTTATTTGTCATTTTCACCACAATAACTACTTTTTTTTGAAGAAAATATTATTCATTCTTGATTCTTAAATTGAAGTGAATAATTATGCTAAAAAAATGTAAGACCTGAAAAAATTAAATAAATAAATAAATATATATATATATATATTTAATATAAATGCAATGGAATCTTTATGGTAATTAATGCGGGAAATTATGGCAAGGAGTATTGGTAGCTTAAGTGGTTGAACGTGTGGAGTGGCATTGAGGGAACTTAAGTTTGAGTCCTATAATGTATGACATTAATGGGTTAATTTTATTATTTAATTGTTTTGCATGCATGCATGATTGTGTGATACAAAATTATAAAGTATGGTGCATGAAATGCCAAGAAACATCTATTGGCGTTGAAGACCCGCTAGGCGGGCCTCCCTTATTGCTAGGCGACACGAGCCTTGTGGTTTGGCTTTTTGAGTTTGAGGGCAATTCATTTTAAATACTATATATTTTAATCTTTTGGAATTGTTAAATATACTCATCCAAACATAATGTAAGACATAAAAATGTAATTAAAGTTTCGATCTTTGTAGTCCAAAATTCATATTTTTCTCCTACAAATAAAGGATTTGGACATTGCCATAAATTGTGTAGTGGGATCTTGAAGGATTTGTCGTTGTTTTACTCTGTTTTTTTTGTGGTTGTAATAACCTACAACACTGATAAATTTTGTTGGTGGTATTCTATAATTGCAATATTTTGTAGTTATTCATGCAGAAACAATAATATGGTATACCAAGCAGATAGGACTAGCATGAACTAGTATTCGGCCCTAGCCGCTTACCTATAGTACTGCTCTGAATAAATCATTGTTAACTATAAGGAAAAAAGACACATACATAGCGGTTACATACGAATAAGGAGCGCCTACTCCAAACATAGGATATAACAGCTGAGCTCCCATAATCAAGTCATGAACTTGATGTCTAGGCCTTAATCAGGTCCATGCGAGCCCAATAGAGGCCCAACCCATAAACAAGGTAAAATTGTGATTAATGTTCTATAAATACAGGTGAACCCCAACAATTAAAGGTACACAATTCATTAATACTGCAAACTGATATTTGACTTTGAGAGCTTTTGCTGACTTGATCATTGAAGTCCTTTCTGCAAGTAACCTTCAAAGTGTTCTACCCAACCAGAAGGTGTGAAGACAAGTCAAATAAGACTGAAGAGCATCTATCCAAGAGATTCCTAAGTTAGGGTAAAATAAGATTGAAGTCTCATAATATCATATTATTGTTTCTTGCATGAACACTAGTATAAAATTTAGGATAATACGAAGATAATTTGGAAATTTAATAGATCTCCCTTTCTATTATCTTCTTTCATTTATTTTTCTTGAGATATTTAATATATTACATTTAAGTTCTCTTTCATACCGAAAACAATTATTAAACAGAATTATACTTTAACAATTACAAATATAAAGAGTCACATAAATAAATATGAATAAATATTTTGAATAATCTTTCATTACATTGTTTAATTTTCGTTAAATAGTATAACATCGGAATATTGAATAAAAAAAGCGGTGAAGAGAAGGAATCTAAATTGTAATGTTGGTGTAAAAATGGTGATGGCAAGAGTGTGTGTGGGTGCTATAATAATTCCAATCATTCAGGTACGTTACACACTGTTGAGTGAAGTGGAAGTAGCAGAGGTGCAGAAGCAACTCAATCTAAACGTGCGTCCTTCTTAATAACGAGGAAAAGAAAAAGACAAGGACCAAATTCCCAACACCAACGGCTTCTTCCTTTCCAAATATTCAAACACACCGCTCTTCACCTTGCCAAATTTGCTTCTCACACACACCATACAAAAAATGCGCTCTTCCTTCTACCCTTAAATAACTAAAAATCAAATTATATTAATATAATTCAATAATTATTTATACTTTTATTTTATATAGTTAATTATTTAATGTCGTCCATCACAATAACAGTTGTACAAGAAACATGCCTTATTGCTTAACCTTTAAAAAGCATTTTCATTGATAAAATTAACGAGGCAGGTGTGACTGTGAAACATTACTCCTTTAAAATAAGTTATAGTAATCAAGTTGTGTTTTATTAAAGGTTTTTAAAATCTGATGGATTATTGTACCGATAAAGACATAGATGCAAGATTAGACTTACATTTAAAATTAAATCCAAGTTGAACCAGATTCAATACAATAGTTTTAATAATAAAATGATATACTAAGACAACAAAAATTTGTTAGTAGCTAAAAGTCATTTTTTTATCATCTCGAAATGAAAAATAGTGAAAGTGGCCAGAAAAATGCTTTTAAAAAGGAATTTAGAACTCAACAATCTCTAATGTTTCATTTCATTTAATTAACTTGAATTATCGCCCACCTTAACACATGCACCGCCAAATATCAAAATTGAGTTATATTATGTATCCTCATGATTGTACTTCATGTGTCCAACAACAATAACTTATGTTTATTTATTTCTAGACATAAGCACGATGCATTCTTTTAATTTCTTTAAAATACATTCTTTATAACTTCAAATCTCCTATATAAACTCAAAACTGATCATTAGAATCTAATCTCACATCGGTTAAAAAGAAAAAAATTGAGCATTCACAAATGAAGTGAGTGACAAGGGTCTTCATGAGTCTTACTCAATCCCAAATCCCAAACATATACATGAGAATGAGCTGTGTAACAGTATATGAAGTGCATGCCACCTTAATTGCATTTGTCCACATGCACACTTACCAACTCAGTGATGCACCAATAGTGTTCTACTGTGTCTGCATATAAATTTATATATATAATATCGGTACGAAACCGACACCCTTAACAGTCTAAGACTGGTGGAGAAGAATCATTAGTTGTGCAGAATCATATGATTTGCAGCATCAACAACTCAACTCTTGAAGCATGTACTTGCTCCGTGCTAGCTAGCTAGCATCACTGGATTTAATTACAGAATCATCAGTGAACACTCGGATTTTGAAAAATAGTTTAGCAAGATACCCCAAGATTGCAATCAACATTTAAACATAACAAGATTCACAGAGTGTCCTTGCATGGATTCACAGGTTGACATTGTTTTGTTTCGTTTGTTTTTTCGTAAACTCAGTGTGTTGTTTTTTGATTAGATAAATTGATCTTAGTTTGAATGTTTATGTATGTCGATGATGGTGTCCCACTTAGAGCAGACTCAACGTGGGTATGTCAGTGTCGTTGGATAGAAATAGCATGCCATGATGTGTTGGATTCATCATCTGTCTCTGCCTGCCATGCATGCATTAAAGGCTTTACCAGAAAGATATGCTTTTTTTTCTAACTTCGGTATTTGACTGCACATGCTATTTTATTCATCAGCAACTCAATCCATACAAATTCGTAAATTCAAATGCTTATTCACTCCAAAAGCTATGTTTATTCTTTCTTTTTCCTTGTTACGTCCCCTCAACCTCAACGTGGACAAGGATTATGCTAAAAAACAATCATGGATTTCACGTGGAAGAAGAAAAAACGATTTTTTTAACGTTCTCACTATTAAATTCTTTAATATAAGTTGTCTTCAAATTAATTTATAGAAAATATAAAATAATCCACAAGTTAATCATCAAATAAATCATAGGGCGTGCTTCTGTCGGACATTAGATTGAATTATTGAACAATTATGGCCAAAACAATATCATCAAGTACTCGACTTTAGCCCTTGTCTCGAATATAAATATTTTTTAGACAGGTTTGGACCTAGTTAGCGTAAAATCCATTAAACTAGGTTTTCTTTTACCACATTCAACTTTCTTTTATTATATTGAATTACCAAATATTAAAAGTTGAGCAGAAGACAATAGTTGTGTACCCTTTGTTCAAACAAGTCTGGATTAGAGTTTAGCTCGTAAAAAAAGAAAGTGAGTCCGCTCGATGATATATGATGCCATTTTGAGTTTAAATTTTGAAAATTAAAGTTTGTGCCTTTTAGCTTGACTTTAAAGTATGGTAATAGAAGAAAATCGAAAATTTTAACCTATTAAAAATATATTTGAGCATGTTACATTCTCAGTATTAGAAGAAGAATATATTGAAATGAAAAGATACATAAACATAAAGAAAATATCAAAAAATATTATAGTAAATGTTATCTTTAAAATATATATGCTATAAAATGTATTTTAAGATAAGAAATAGGAAGATTAATCAAAATATTAATTAATTTATCTTAACTGTTAATTACTCGTGTCATTTTTGTTAGAAAGTGCTTCTTCATTTTATTTCGGCAGCCCACTGACCATATAGGGCTTTGGTCTTTATCATAGAACTTAGATATGGGCCTATTCAGCCCAAAATCACACTCCCTCTCCATGGACAATGAGGCAATGTTTTTGGTAGAAAAAAAGAAACAACTACCATTAAAGTAGGAGAGTCCGAGTACACAAAAGTACACCAAAGAGAAAGTGAAACATAAAAAAGTGATCAAACTAAAAAGTGTTAAAAGTCAAACTCAGTAACTTGAAACTCCGGCATATATGTAAGATCTTCATGTATCATCCCTTATTTCCTGCACGTTTAACACTATCATGAAAATCTACCATAATATTCTGACACAAGGTAAAAAGAGATACTAGTATTTAAGAAACTTAACTGTTTTGATTAATGGTGGCTGCTGCAGCCATGGACGCAGCGACCCCACCAGGGGTAGTTTTCATGTCCAACTTGTTCCTCAGCTCAGCTCCAATCACTCCCTCTGCATCTTCTCGCGTCACCGCTTTATCACCTTGCAGTTTCTCCCTCGCATCCTACATTCACAGTAACAGTTAATGTCTCATTCTCTTGTTGAGAAAGAAAAGAGATAAGACAGGTTAATTACTGTTAAGACATCAGACAAGGTTGTCTTGTCGGACTGAGGCACAGTGCGTGTGTTACGTGTGGCTGCAGACTGGGCCCTGGCGCCCAACCCCCCACTCTTTGTCTCGTTCTTCCCGGTGGCTCTCATTTCGGCCACTTGTATTGCGGCGGCGTCGCTTTCATCCACTGGCTTGTCCCCCGCTCCGGCCACCGCAGCTGCTTCCAGCGCCTCTCCGATGGTTATGGCGTCTCGCTCAAGCGCGGTGCTCGGGGTTTCCATCGGAATCTCGGGCTCAACGAACTGCCCCACCACGTGTCCTCCCACCGACTCAGTGATGACGCGTTGGCCATCCACTTTGCCTTCCAAGACGCTAACGCCTTGCTCCCTTGCCACGCCGGAGAGTTCGCCACGACCGACGTTGCCGTCGCGGACGTTAACGGCGGCCGCGGATTGCATTACGGAGGCGGGGCCTCCCTTTTGAGTTTGGCCTAATATTTGGTGCTCTTTAGCTTGCATGAGAGCTGCGTCTTTTGGCGCGATGGTTTGGGATGCCAAATCGCCGGAGACGTCGAAAACGTCGCCGTATTTGATTGGATCTTTCTCCGCTTGAGGCCTCTTCGGCTGCTCCTGGCTCATGGTGATTCGACTTTACAACTTTATATTTTAATTGAAGAGAATGGATTGTACGTTTTCTCGTGTTGGATGGTTTGATTTTGGGTTGAGACTTGGAATATATATATATGTCCCAATCGATGTTTCTTCGGATACTAGAAGAGAAGACACGAGAGAGAGGAATTTACACTTGTCAGATGGAAACAGATGATGATTCAGAGTTTTGAGAAACAGGTGGCGCTGAAGAGCACCCAGAGCATGACACATGGTAACGAATCCATGTTCTAGACCGACCAACCGATATACATTGCGCGGTTCATTCTTGTTTTTCTTTTCTTTTCTTTTCCTTTCGCAAATTTTGTCAAAGTGGTGCATTTTTATTTGATATTACTAAAATAATTAGAATCTTAATCTATAAATAAATCTTGCAACTTCAATATTATGAGATTGAAAGTGAAGTGATGGAAGGAAGATGCAACTGCTATATTGTAGTGGTCGAGTTATATGACTTATATAGGGATAAATATAGCAATAAATAATTAGATAATACTCTCACAACAAGAGTGGTACAATACAACTCATAGGTTATAACTTCACTCAGTGAAGAATTTTACAATATTCAAGTTCTCAACCCAATATCTCTCTAAACACTATTTATATGACAATTTCTCAACACCTCATTCTTTCTCTATTTTCTTGTTCGTATTCTTCTCGTATGACTCTATATCCATTATATAATTGTTGCTTTAGCTAGCATTGATAATTAGAATCACAACTCTTCATTTATAATCTTCTTGATATTGAATAACTTGATTCATTTCTTCAATTTGAATCTTCAACATCATTATTCAAGACTTCAATTATGAACCAACTGGTTCTTTTTAGGATATATACTTTCTTTTTATTATTGAGCTCATGCTTGGTTTGAACTTTGCTCCTTTCAGCATTCACACACTACAAGAAAAAAAAATTTAGCCATTGACGAAATCGATGGCTGAAAGGGTAAAATTGGTGGTTGACACCCTTATCCACTGAATTAACCACAAAAAATAAATAGTGACAAAAATCCTAGTCATAAAATAGTTAGCCACTGAAATTATAGTCGTTAATTGGTCACTATAAATTTGGTCACCTTAAAGTATTAGAGACCAATTTAGCAACCAAACTTTCGGTCGCTAATAGGGACATATTTTAGTTTAATGAAATGGTTTTCGATCGCTAATTTTGTCACAAATAGATATGTTTTTTAATTTAATTAAAATAATATCAGTGGCTAAATCAATGACTTAATCATGGCTAAAGTGACTAAATCAATGGTTGAACCGGTGGATAAATCAACCTGTTCATATTCAACTTTCTACCTACTTATAAATGCTACATATTTAATTATATTAAATAACAATAAACTATAATATATAATGTAATAAAAAGTAGTGTAATACGTTATCCAACATAAAAACAAAAAGAAATTAGTTCTAAATACATATGCAAGTTTAAAGTCATCACATAATTAAACCTAACTAATGCTCGTGTGGACTCACTAACACCAAAAAGGCTTTTAAGGTTCGATATTTTAGGCCTTTGAATCACTAAATTGAAACAAAGAGATATATGTCAAGACTAAATTGAAACAAAAAGACATATGTAGGGATTAAATTGAAATCAAAAGAATAACACTTGGTAGTGATATTGACACATGATAGTACCTTGCCACGTGGCACTGATAGTGCCGCGTGTTACACTAGAAACTTGACATATGACATTTTTAAAAAAAATTAAAAATTAAAAAAAAAGTTAAAAAAATTAAAAAAAATCACAAATTGACATGTGGCACATTGTTAACAATGTTAATGATTTTTTTTTTTTTTGGAAAAGGACCTAATTGAAGCATTTTTTTTTCAGAAGTTGGAACGTAATTGACACGTTTTTAAAAGCGGATACCAAACTGACACATCCGAACGAGAGTGGAAATCATCTGACTAATTAAACCTAAATAAAATAAGGAGAATCATAACCAAAATCACATACAAATCAAGACATACCAAACATCAACGAATATAAACCACAACCAATATTTGGTACAAATCCAAACCTTGAACGAAGTTGGAGGGAACTAAGCACCTCAAGCATCCTTGCCGCTATTGTAAAGGAGTCACCGCTGTTGTGGAGGAGTCGTCGCTGACAATGGAGAACGGAGGACAACATGCCACTTAAAGGAATTCAAAAACACACCAATGCACATAAATAATCAGTGAAAACGAGAAATAATTGGTCCAAAGTAGCCAAGCAACATGCATTTGGGTTAAACATACCACAAACTTACCTTAGGTGAAAACGCGAAGCAAAGAATGTTGTCGCAACTGTAAGACCCATGAAAAATAATTATGTTTCTAAGGTGATAATTGGATGTGAGGAATATTAATTGAATTAATACATAAGGTCATAAACAAAAATGAAGAGTAACATAGTTGGCTAGAGCCTTGTCATAAGTTAGTGGTCAATGGTTTGATTCCTAATGTGTGCATTTGGGGCAATTATATTTTTAAGTACAATTGTATAATTGTGTGGAGGTGCTTATGTGTGTTTTTGGGTGTAACTTATATGTCATGATGACTTATATTTTATTTGGCATGTTTATAATTTATTTGGTTTTTCTTGAATGCATTGAATGCGTGGATTTTATTATAATGATGTGCGTGTTGAATGAATGGAAATACATGATGCTTGATATGGTTTGGAGTGTTGCTTGAGTCTTGGGGGGTTGTGTGTTCGAACCTTGGCTAGAGTAATAGAAAAAATATGATCTTATATTGGGTTGTGGGTTTCTCCATAGAATTGCAAGGGAAAATACTCTATTCTATTTTTTGTTTTTTTTTTTCATTTTTGTAATGGGTTATGGGGTAAAGTAATGCTTTCTATCTTTTTCAAATGGAGAATTGATATGGGTTAGTGGTTTTTTTAAAGAAGATAAATTTGTGTTAGGTTGTGTGAATAAATTCATGGTGTGTGTTGGAATTAAAAAAAACGGTGTGCATTGGAATTAAAAAAATGGTGTGCATTGGAATTAAAAAAAAATGTTGTTATTGTCTTGCAAGCTTGTGATGTTGTGGTGGAGACAATGGTTATGATTGAATTCTTATATTTGTTGGAATTGTGATTTTTTTTTTGTAGTATACACTACAAAAAAACAGTAATTACCGACGGTCATATTTCGTCCGTAAAGCCAAAAATTCGTCGGTAATTTAGTTTTACCGACGGAAATGCGACGGACAAAATTCCGTCGATAAAAGGCCAGTCTGTAATATTTACCGATGGATACTGACCGTCGGAAATTACCGACAGAATTATCCGTCGGTAATTACCGACGGCCAGTACCCGTCGATAATTTCCGACGGCCAGTATCCATCGGTAAATGTTACCGAAGGAAGATTCCGTCGGTAAATCCTTCGAAAATGATATCATAAAAAAGTTGTCTTGTGCACATTACCGACGGATATATCCGTCGGTAACTTGATTGTACATTACCGACAGATATATCCGTCGGTAAATCCTTCGATAAAATACGCCAAGACTGCAGAATCACTTGTAATATTTAATTTACCACACCAATTCAACACAAGCAGACCTGCCAATTCAGCACAAGCAGACCTGCCAATTCAACACTAGCAGACCTGCCAATTCAGTACAGACCTGCATATTTACAATCAACTCATATAGACTACATAAATTCATACAAGATATCTAATAAGGAACTTCCAAATTCAATATGAACAATCAAACATAAGTTGTGGTG